>ERZ791921.16-NODE-16-length-159784-cov-142.796436_pt1 | contig 159784 bp, 128 predicted proteins | sample MGYA00510135_ERZ791921 | MGnify/ENA primary metagenome ERZ791921 (study PRJEB30046, sample SAMN00792070) | human gut metagenome | study: EMG produced TPA metagenomics assembly of the A metagenome-wide association study of gut microbiota in type 2...
GCAGAAATCTTTTACATCTGTTGTATGTACTGGAGTTAGTTTGGCAAAAATACACTAATGGTCACGGCTTCAGTTTCTTATATAAGATTGTAAATCATAGTTTGAAACTGTACCCACTCGGAGTACAAATGAAAACACTATATGCTTGTGTCGGAAAAGTATATATGAGCTGATGGTAGAGTCGTCATCAACAACAATGATCCTGATTTGATAAACTCAGCAGGAATACTTGCTATTCATTTTACGATGGGGTTATGTTCACAAATTTGAGATTTCATGTAAAAAAGTCCTAATTTCCATATTTCTCTTCTTGTAAATTATGGGATATTTAGAAAAATATCGTATCTTTGCCCCCGAATTGAGGCGTTCTTTGCATATTGCAAAATACAGAAACGAGCAGAAGTCCGCTCGTTTCCATATTGTTACCTACATAATAAAGGCAAACGCTCAACTTCTTGATTTTCAATCAAAGTCCAAATTAGAGCGAGTTATAAGCTTTAACAATTCAAGATGGTTTGAAACCCTTGGCTTATCCAAACGAAATAAGCATCAAAAAATCCGAAACAGATAACTTGGTAAGCTTCTGTTTCGGATTTTTTCTTTATTCTTCCTTAATCTTCCAATCGCTGATAGTGCGCTGGGTGCTGTCAAAACTGATACCGATTTTTATCAGTCGCTTGCCCTCTGTATGATATGGCAGCATATAGCCTTTTTCGTCTATTTGTGCCAAAGCCTCATCAGCACTCTTATCTACCTTCAGTTCGAAGACGTAGATTGTATCTGGCATGTGCATCACGGCATCAGCCCTGCCGATGGCACTCTTCACCTCTGTGCGGATATAGATGTTGAGGAAACTGAACATCAGATAGAAGATAGTCTGATAATGCTTCTCGCTGTGATTCTCCAAATCATATGGTATCGTAGCCATATAGGTGCGCATGTGCTCCAGTGCCGCCTCGATGTCATTTCTATAAACCGCCTTGCAGAATCCCAAGAGGAAGGCATTGTTGTCAGAACGGCGAGGGTTCACATAATGAGGAATCAATGAGTTGAGCAGTCCGTCGCGTACCTCCTTGTTTGGGATGCCCAGCGTATATTCCTGAAACATCGGTTCATATTTCTTGATGGTCAGATAGCCGCTCTGGTAAAGCAATGGCAAGGCTTCTGTCATTTCCTCTGTTGATTGGTCGAAGGAACTCAATACTGTCTCTTGACTCTCTAAAGTAGAAAGATTGACATGATACTTATCCAAGAGTTTCAAGAGGAAGGATGGAGTGCCGGAACCAAACCAGTAAGGAGCAATCTTGCCTGCATTCATTGCCTTTACAAGACTGAACGGATTGAAAATATCTTCTGATTTCTCGCTGAAATGATAACCGTCGTAGAATTGCGTCAGCTCTTTCAGGCACTCCTCATACGTCATGTTCAGTGCCTCGCCCATAGCCTCAATATCTGGTTTCATCTGCGTGGTAAGCTCGGTTTTGCTGATGCCGCAGATGGCTGAGTACTGGTCGAACAGACTGATATTGTCGAGGTTGTTGAGTTCGCTGAAGATGCTGAGCTGCGAGAACTTGGTGATGCCCGTGATGAAGGTGAACTCCAGGTAAGGATCGAGTTTTTTCAGAGGACTGTAGAAGTTCTGCATAATGCGGCGGAGCGGTTGCAGGTTTTCCTTTTCATGTACCACATCCAGCAATGGGGCATCGTATTCGTCGATGATGACAACAGCCTTTTCGCCCGTCTGCTCATAAGCACGCTTTACGATACCATCCAACCTTTCGTTAGGGTAAATTTCCCCTTCTCCTTTACCATAAAGTTTCTCGTAAGGCAAAAGCTGCAGATTCAGATAATTGTTCAAGCCATCTGCATCAAAATGTTTGGCACCGCTCATATCGAAGTGGAGCACAGGATGCTTCACCCATTCCTTCTCGTATTCAGCAATAGCCAATCCCTCGAACAGTTCCTTTCTTCCCTCGAAATAGGCCTGAAGGGTAGATGCAAAGAGCGATTTTCCGAATCGTCTTGGACGGCTCAGAAAGATATACTTCATACCTTTTTCTCTGAAATCCACGATGTATTTGGTCTTATCTACATAGAGATAACCTTTCTCGCGAATTTCTTCAAAAGTCTGAATTCCTACAGGATATTTATTTACTATTTTTGCCATAATCCTACATGCTTTACGTTTTGCGCTGCTAAGTTACAAAGAAAATCCGAATTAACCAAGCATAATGGTTAAAAATAAAATGCTTTGTAAAATAAGGCGTTCTGAATCCCCCGAAACATGTAAAATAAGGCACTCTGATGAGTTAAAAACATGTAAAATAAGGCTTTCCTCATTATTTTTTCTTACCTTTGTTCGCCCCGAAAAAACAACGGGATTGGGTTGTGAAAAGGGGGAAAGAGAAAATAGAGATAAATTTAAATATAAGAAATGAACAAATTAAAAGCTTTATTGGGTTTCGACCCAAAGACTACTACGGTCAAGACGGAGTTGATAGCTGGTATGACTACCTTCCTGACCATGTGTTACATCCTGGCAGTGAACCCTACCATTCTCGCCACTACGGGTATGGACAAGGGAGCTCTCTTTACTGCCACAGCCATCGCTTCAGCCATCGCCACCTTCCTGCTGGCTTTCATGGCAAAGTTGCCTTTCGCCCAGGCTCCTAGTATGGGACTGAATGCCTTCTTCGCCTTCACCCTTTGTCAGGCTATGGGCTTGACCTGGCAGCAGGCTTTGGCGGTGTTGCTCGTAGAGGGTATCATCTTCCTAGCCATCACCTTCCTCAATATCCGTGACAAGATATTGGAGTGTATTCCGAAGAATCTCCGATTCGCCATTTCTGCCGGTATCGGTATGTTTATCGCTTTTATCGGTTTGAAGAATGCGGGCATCATTACTGCCAATGCGGATACTTTCGTGCAGCTCGGCAAGTTTACACCAGTCAGCATCCTGGGTCTCATCAGCATCCTGCTCTGCGGCTGTCTGATGGCGAGAAGAGTGAAGGGCTCCCTGTTTATCGCCATCATCATCTCTACATTGATTGGTATTCCGATGGGCGTAACCCAGTTCTCTGACAACTGGATGCCGGTATCTACCCCTCACAGCATCGCTCCTATCTTCTGCCAGTTCGATTTCACCGGCTTCTTTACTCCTAAGATGTTCATGGTGGTATTCTCGCTGTTGCTTGTCAACATCTTCGATACTATCGGAACAGTTCTGGGATTGGTTTCCAAACTCGGTGTCAAGGAGAATGAGAAGGGCGAGATTCCGGGTGTGAAGGAGGCGATGATGAGTGATGCCATCGGTACTACAGCCGGTGCATTGCTGGGTAGCTCTACCATTACCACTTATGTGGAGAGTGCTTCGGGCGTTGCCGAGGGTGGTAAGTCGGGCTTGACATCTTTCTTTGTGGGTTTGATGTTTATCCTGAGCATCTTCCTGGCTCCAATCTTCCTCCTGATTCCGAGCGCAGCCACCAGTGGTGCCCTGGTAATGGTGGGTGTATTGATGATTGATTCGTTCAAGAAGATTGAGTTGGAGGATATCTCCGAGTCATTCCCTGCCTTTATCACGATGATTACGATGGTACTCTGCTACAGTATTGCCGATGGCATCTGCCTTGGTATTCTGAGCTATGTATTGATCAAGATGATGGTGGGCAAGTTCAAGGATCTGAATCCTACGCTGTATATCCTGAGCATCTTCCTGCTCTTCAATTATGTTTTCGGTTAATTAAACGACAGATAAAAAACGAGGCGGCAATCTGCATCACGCAGGTTGCCGCCTTCTCTTTTCTAACTAACTTTCTTATCAACTATTCAAAATGTTATTACCTATATATGGATCCCAGGGCATCCTGCCCTGGATGTAGTCTGTTATTTCAAACGGATGATATTCAGCGAGCTGGCTGGAATCTCTACCGTTGCACCGTTCTTCTCTGTAGTTACGTAGTTTTCTACAGGATAGATATTGGTAGGATTGTCGATGGTGTTCTCCTCCAGACCGTTCTTGGCAGAGAGGCGGATGAGCTTGCCATTCTTGATTTCCTTGCCCTGAAGATTAATCTTCGCTGTGGTGTGCTCGGTGCTGGTGTTGGCAATCTTCAGGATTACCTCGCCCGTCTGTTCATCAAGTGTTGCTGTAGAGAAGATGCCAGGAAGGGTGTTTGCCTTCAACTTGGTAGAGAATATTTCCTTGCCATCCAACTTGGCGAAGATGCTGTCGCCTACTACTTTCAGTTCGATGTCATACCACTTGCCAGTCTCGATGCTGCCTGGGGTAGTAGCAATCTGACTCTTGGCACCATTCACGATAGACTCTACTCCGTGCTGGGTGTTGTTCCAGCCACCGAGGTTCAACCAGCAGTAGTTGTTCTTATCCACGTAGTTAAAGATGATGAGGAAACCTTCGTTTCCGGCATCCTTCTTCGCGCGTACCTTATATATATAACCGTTGCTGGTAATCTCGCCCGGATTCAGACGGATGCAGCTCTCTTCGTTGCTGGTCTGCTTGATGAGGCTACCCTCAGTCTTCCACTGTCCACGGATATCTGTAGGCAACTCCTGCAAGGTCATCGGCAGCGCCTTTCCGTTCTCATCGCTGTATCCCTTGTCCTCGAAAGAAACCTGAGTGCCCCATGTTCCCATACCTACACGGCAGATAGCTGGCTTCACCTGAGTCTGCTCATACTTGTATGGATTCTCCTGGTTCACCTTCAATACACGGGTACCGATGTTGTTCGCCATCACGTTCTGAACGTAGTAGGATGGAGTTCCGAATACCTTGTCTGAGGTATACTGAATCATATCCGGTGCCCACATACGGTTGTTGAGGTTGGCGAAGATAGGAGCATAGGATGCCATGGTCACGATATCCGAATTGTTCTCGATGCCCATCATATAGACAGCCTCACCGAGTGCTGCATCGAGCGAACCCATATTGCCGAAGCCCTGGGTTACGGCATATTCACCTACATAAATTTCGCTGCCCTTACGGTCGTAGTTGTCATACTTGTTGAAGTTCTCGGCAAACCAGGCAGGATTTCTGTAGTAGTGCTCGTCGAGGAGTTCTACGCTCTCGTTGCTTTCCCACTTAGGATTGTCATCGCCCCAAGCCACCACGTTACCGATGAGGTGCATCTTAGGATATTTTGCCAATACAGCATCCTTGAACTTCTTGAAGCGCTCGTAGTAATGGTCGCTCTGAGCCGCAGGATCCGGCTGGTTGTTCTCATTACCAATCTCCAGATACTCGATGTTGTATGGTTCCGGATGACCGTTCTTGGCACGCAGGGCACCATATTTAGAGGTAACAGGACCGTTGGCATACTCCAGGGCATTCATGCACTCATCAATCCAAGGCTGGATGCTGTCTACAGGAGTCATACCGCCGTGCCACAAACCTACGTTTACAACATAGAGAGGCTTGGCGTTCAGATCCTCGGCAAGCTGAAGATACTCGTCGAATCCCATACCGTCGCTGGTACGGTAGCGCCAGTTTACGTTCTTATGACCTGGACGTTCCTCGATAGGACCGATAGTCTTCTCCCAGTGGAAAGCATTCTCAGGAGATTCCTGTCCCTCTACGTAGCAACCGCCAGGGAAGCGGACGAACTTAGGATGGATGTTATAGAGAAGCTGAGCCAGGTCAGGGCGCAAGCCATTCTCGCGATTCTTGAAGGTAGGAGGGAAGAGGCTTACCACATCGAGAACGATGGTACCCTTTCCGTCGGCTACGAGTTCAAACTGAGCCTTGGCGTCGTTTCCGTTGGCTGTCAACTCAGCCGTATATTTGGTCCACTTCTTGCCAACCTTGGCATTGAGTGCGGTTTCTGCGTAAACCTTATCACCCTTGGCGTTGGTGAGGCGAGCCTTCAATCCGCCCTTGTAGCTACCTTTCGCCCAGAAAGAGAGTTTATAGGTTCTGCCCTGCACGGCGTTGATTCCCCAGAAGCCTTCGTTGATGAGAGAGGCTGTAGCTGCAGGCTTGGCAGCGATGGTAAGCTGGAGTGCCTTGCCCTGTGCATTGTTGAGCAAACCCTTATTGATGAGTTGTGCATTGATTTTTGCACCTTCCTGAGCCGCAGTCTTCCAGGTTGGAATATTCTTGTCATCGTCTTCGAAAGAACGGTTGCTGATGAGTTCGGCATAGAGACCGCCGTCAGCCGCATGGTTGATATCCTCGAAGAAGATACCATAGAGGTTAGGAGATACCTTGATACCTGGGTTAGAGGCATCTACATTGATGGTAACCTGTGCGTTGGCTGCCAAAGCAGAGGCCAACACTGCTGAAAGTAAAATCTGTCTTTTCTTATTCATTTCTTATTCTTAGGTTTGTTTGTTTACTTGTTGGTTGGCTTGAAACCAAGCTAAGCCTGAATTCATGCCGCTATTAATACACAGTTGCAAAAGTACACAAAAAACACAAAGAAGAGGTGGACAAAAAGCGAATTATAGTGTAAAAGGTGGATTTTCTGATGAAAATCCACCTTTTGTTTATTAATTGGTAAATAAAATCGGTTTTAATATAGTAATACCAGTCCGGCAAAAGCCGAGTAGAGTATCATGCGGATTGGATTGATCTTCATCACCTTCACGCCGATAAAGGTAGCAAGGAAGAGGGCGATGGAGATATAGAATCTCCAAGGATTTTCGGGAGTAGAGAAGTTCTCGCCATTCATCAGGAGCAGGGCTGCGGCTCCTACCAGACCGGCGATGGCTGGACGAAGACCGATGAAGATGCTCTGGACGGCTGAGGTGTTCATATACTTGTACAGCATCTTGCTGATAAGAATCATCAAAACCAAGGATGGGAGAACCAACGCAAAGGTCGCCATGGCACTTCCGAGTACAGCCATCATGCCACTCATGCCGGCATTATGGACAGCTGTATAGCCACAATAGGTGGCGGTGTTGATGCCGATAGGTCCTGGTGTCATCTGCGAGATGGCAACCACATCGGTAAACTCTTGCATCGTCATCCAATGATACTGCGTAACAACCTGTCCCTGAATCAGGGATATCATGGAATAGCCACCTCCGAATCCGAAGATGCCTATCTGAATGAATACGATGAAAAGCTGAAAAAATATCATCATTATGTTTTAAGCTATTTACTTTTTTACTTTTTTACCCTTTTACCTTTATTCCGTTGGCTGGATAAACTGTCCATAGATGTAGCCACCTATGGCAGCTGCGATAATCACCCAGATTGGGTTGACGCCCAAAAGCCAGATCAGAAGGGCGGATAGAATAGGAATCCAGCAGTTGACAAGCGAAATACCGGCACTCTTGGCAAGCGAGAATGTAGGTACGGCTATCAATGCCACGACGGCAGGACGGATGCCTGCAAACATGGCAGCAACAACCTTGTTGTCTTCAAACTGATGGAAAAACATGGCTATCGCCAAGATAATAAGGAACGATGGCAACGAAGCGCCGAGGGTGCAGACGATGGCTCCCGGTGTCTTTGCCAACTTATATCCGAGCATGGAACTCATGTTGATGGCCAAGGCGCCCGGACAAACCTGGGTAGTAGCAATGGCATCCAAGAATTCCTCCTTCGTCATCCAATGATGCTTGTCGACGACTTCGGATTCTATAATAGGAATCATGGCATAGCCACCACCAAAGGTGACTATGCCAATCTTCAAAAATGTTTTGAATAATGTAAGATAACTTACGCTATTATTCATTTTTTACCTTCTTACTTTTTTACCTTTTTACTTTTTCAAAGCTCTTTCTTCAATCCACTGACGTGCATTGACAAATGCCTCAATCCAAGGAGTAACCTCGTCGTTGCGGCGATCAGCTGGATACCAGGCGTTCTGCCATGGGAAGATGGCACGCTCCAAGTGTGGCATCATAGCCAAGTGGCGACCATCTGCAGAGCAGATACCTGCTACATTGTAGTCACTGCCGTTAGGATTACCTGGATACTCAGCGTAGTTGTACTTCGCAATGATGTTGTAGTGATCCTCTGGTTCTGGCAAGTAGAAACGACCCTCGCCGTGAGCTACCCAGATACCGAGCTTATCACCGCTCAGGCTACCGAACATTACACTGTCGTTCTGAGGAATAGTCAAACCGAGGAATGTACTCTCGAACTTCTTGGATGTGTTGTGGCAGAGGTGTGAACGATGCTTGTGCTCAGGATTGATGAGGTTCAACTCAACCATCAGCTGGCAACCGTTGCAGATACCGAGTGAAAGGGTATCCTCACGGGCATAGAACTTATCGAGTGCCTCTTTAGCCTTAGGATTGTAGAGGAATGCGCCAGCCCAACCCTTGGCAGAACCGAGAACATCGGAGTTAGAGAAACCACCGCAGAATACGATGAAGTTCACATCCTCCAGAGTCTCACGACCAGAAATCAAGTCGGTCATCATCACATCCTTTACATCGAAGCCAGCGAGATACATAGAGTATGCCATCTCACGCTCACCATTGGTACCCTTCTCACGGATGATAGCTGCCTTGATGCCAGATGGCTTGCGACGGTTAGCGTCGAGGCTGTAGCTAGCGAGGGTTCCCTTGAAGCCATAACCGAAGTTCATCTCGATAGGCTGCTTCTTATAGTTGGTGTAACGCTTCTTGGCCATACCGTTCATGCTCTGCTTGCGGTCGAGGAGGTAAGATGTCTTATACCAGTCGTCGCGCAAAGCATCGATATCGAACTCGTGCTCGAAGCCTTCCTTCTTGATGATAATCTTGCGGAGCTCAGGAGCTGGATAACCAATCTTGGCATAACCGATACCATTCTCATCGAAGAATGCTTTCAACTCGTCCTTGTGAGCATCGCTTACCTGGATGACAACACCTGGGTTCTCTGCGAAGAGAGTCTTGATGATGTCGGCATCTGCGATGTCGTGGAGGTTGATCTTCATACCACCCTCTACGTTGGCGAATGTCATCTCGAGGAGAGTTGTAATCAAACCACCGGCACTGATATCGTGACCAGCCATTACCCAACCGCGGTTGATGAGTTCCTGTACGGCGTTGAAGCAGTCAACGAAGTACTCTGGGTTCTTCACGGTAGGAACATCGCTGCCCACCTTGCCCAGGCTCTGAGCGAAGGCAGAACCACCGAGACGCTGCTCGTCGAAGCTGAAGTCGATATGATAGAGGCTAGAGTTCTTGTCGTTAACGAGAACTGGACTGACCACCTTCTTGATATCTGAAACCTCACCACCGGCACTAACGATAACGGTACCCGGAGCGATGATCTTCTCGCCGTTAGGATACTGCTGGGTCAATGAGAGAGAGTCCTTACCTGTTGGTACGTTTACGTGGATGGCGCAGCAGAAGTCTGACAATGCCTTCACACCCTCGTACAGACGGGCATCCTCACCCTTCTGACTGCGGCAAGGCCACATCCAGTTGGCAGAGAGGCTGATGCTGTCCATGCCATCTGCCAATGGAGCCCATACGATATTAGTCAATGACTCTGCTACAGAGAGTACTGAACCTGCCTTAGGATCGGCAAGACCAGCCTGAGGTGCATGACCCATTGCTGTTACGATACCCTTCTCGCCACGGTAGTCGAGTGCTACGACACCACAGTCTGAGAGTGGCAATTGAATCTGACCCTGACCCTGCTGACGGGCAATCTTACCTGTTACGGAACGGTCAACCTTGTTGGTCAACCAGTCCTTACAAGCCACAGCCTCCATCTGGAGAACACGCTGCAAGTACTTGTCGAGGTTATCAGCAGAATAAGTTACATCTTCATATTTACGCTCTACGGTCTCATCTACCATTACAGTCTTAGGAGTATGACCGAACATCTGAGCTACATCGAGGTCGAATGGCTTCACGCCGTCAGCCTGCTTGAAGCTGAAGTGAGCATCGCCTGTAGTCTCACCAACCACGTACATTGGAGCACGCTCACGGTCGGCAATCTTCTGAACCTCGCTGATATACTTCTCGTCGATGAGCAAGCCCATGCGCTCCTGGCTCTCGTTGGCGATGATTTCCTTGGCGCTCAAAGTCTTGTCGCCGATAGGCAACTTAGACATGTCGATTTCGCCACCGCACTCTTCTACCAACTCAGAGAGACAGTTCAAGTGACCGGCTGAACCGTGGTCGTGGATGCTGACTACTGGGTTCTCATCGTTCTCAACGAGTGCACGAACCAGGTTGTAGGCACGCTTCTGCATCTCAGGGTTGGCACGCTGAACAGCGTTCAACTCGATGCCATTGCTGTAACGGCCTGTATCTACAGAAGAAACAGAACCGCCACCGAGACCGATGCGATAGTTGTCACCACCTACTACGACAACCTTATTGCCCTTCTGTGGCTCACCCTTCTTATAGTCACGCTTCTTGCCGTAGCCTACACCACCAGCAAGCATGATTACCTTATCGTATGCATACTTCTCACCGTTCTCCTCGTGCTCGAATGTAAGCACAGAACCGGTGATGAGAGGCTGACCGAACTTGTTACCGAAGTCTGATGCACCGTTAGAAGCCTTGATCAGAATCTGCTCAGGAGTCTGATAGAGCCACTTACGAACAGGCATGATGTCTTCCCAGTCGCGCTCAACATCGCTCTTGCCGTTGTCATCCTTCAGGCGAGGATAAGCAGTCATGTAGCAGGCTGTACCTGCGATAGGCCATGAACCTACACCACCACCCATACGGTCGCGGATTTCACCACCCGTACCGGTAGCAGCACCATTGAAAGGCTCTACAGTAGTAGGGAAGTTGTGGGTCTCAGCCTTCAGAGAGATAACACTCTCGATATCCTTCACCTGGAAGAAATCGCTGGTAGTCTGATCGGCTGGAGCAAACTGCTCGATAACAGGACCCTGAGAGAAAGCCACGTTGTCCTTGTAAGCAGAGAGGATTTTGTTAGGATTCTCGTTGGTGGTCTTCTTGATCATGTTGAAGAGAGAAGACTCCATCTCCTTACCGTCGATGATAAACTGGCCGCCGAAAATCTTGTGGCGGCAGTGCTCTGAGTTGATCTGTGCGAAACCGAAGATTTCGCTGTCGGTGAGAGGGCGTCCGTTCTCTTTCTCCAGCTTGTGGAGATAAGCTATTTCGTCCTCGCTGAGGGCAAGACCCTCTTCCTCGTTATACTTCTCGAGGTCATCGACGTACTTGATAGGTTCTGGCTGGTGATTCACGGTGAACACATCCTGTCCGATACCATTGTACATACGCTGGAGCATAGGGTCGTGCTCAGCGTCTTCGCTATCTACAGGGAAGTACTCCTCGATACGCGAAATGCCGTCAAGACTCATGTTCTGAGTAATCTCAACGGCATTCGTACTCCAAGGAGTAATCATTTCACGGCGTGGGCCGACATAGAAGCCCTGCAACTGCTGGGCGTCCTCTAAAGTCGCGTCACCATAAAGCCAACAAAGTTCATTGATTTCGTCCTGAGATGGTTTGTGGTCAATCTCGGTCGCAATCACACTCTTAGATGGAGTTCTAAAAAAAAGAATCATACTTGCTTTCTTTTATATTATTAATGTATTTATTTCTTTTCGAGTGCAAAGATAGTGCAATTTCAAGACACTACAAAATAAAACACTGTTTTTTATGTTTTTTTTTGTTGAGATTTGGGCTATTCTTACCTTGAAAGGCTACATTTGGCGGTTTGGCTATAAGAAAAGTGCTTTCTGTTGCCTTTTTTGGTTAAAAAGGTGATAAATAAAGATTTAGAGGTTAAAAATGTCTAAATGCATTTGACAAATATTGTTTATTCGAGTCTTATCTGTAACTTTGCAAGTGAAAGAAGTGAATCAGTTTCTATAATGCCCTAAAATGTAGAAGCTTCCGGATAACGGATAAAAGCCGGGAGAACTCTAATATAATAGGAGGTAGAAAGCGACGTTAAGATATACTATAATCAATTAATAATAACAAGAAAATTTAAATTAGAAAGAATATGAAACAGACAAAGTTAATGGTAATGGCAATGATGGCTGTAGCTCTGATGGCTACAAGTTGTGCAAGTAAGAAGGATCTTCAGAATTGCCAGAATGAGAATAAGGAATTGTCAAGCAACTATCAGGCTACCAAGGAAAAACTGGCAGCTACAGAGGCTAGTCTGGCAGCAGCCCAGGAGCAGCTCGCTACTGCAAAGAGCGATTACGCTAAGTTGCAGAACTCACTTGACAAGAGTTTGAACAATGCAAGCCAGAACAACGTGAGCATTGAGAAACTCGTTGACCAGATCAACGAGAGTAACCAGTATATCCGCCACCTGGTTGAGGTAAAGAGCAAGAGCGATTCGCTCAACATGGTTCTTACCAACAACCTGACCCGCTCTTTGAGCAAGGAAGAGATGAAGGAGGTTGATGTTCAGGTTCTGAAGGGTGTAGTTTACATTTCTCTGGCTGACAATATGCTCTATCAGAGTGGTAGCTATGAGGTGAACAGCCGTGCTCAGGAAACATTGAGCAAGATTGCTAAGATCATCACAGACTACAAGGATTACGACGTGCTCGTAGAGGGTAATACCGATAACGTACCAGTAAGCACTACAAGTGCCAAGATGAAGAATATCCGCAACAACTGGGATCTCTCTGCTCTCCGTGCAGCTTCTGTTGTTCAGTACTTGCAGGATCACTTCGGTGTAAATCCTAAGCGTCTTACTGCTGGTGGCCGCGGTGAGTACAACCCTGTAACAACTAACGATACAGAGGTAGGCAAGCAGCGCAACCGCCGCACTCAGATTATCATCACTCCTAAGCTCGACCAGTTCATGGACTTGATCGACAAGGCTCCAGAGGAGAAGTAAAAAGACTATTTAAAGGTAAAAAGGTAAAAGGGTAAATAAGTAGAGGCATCAGTGAGTTTTCGGGCTCATTGATGCCTTTTTAGGTATAAATATACAGGTTTTATGTTTTAAGTACGTAAAAAAGTGCTTTTTGTTATCATTTTGCTAGAATTATTCTTAATTTCCTTTCTTTTCTTGATTATTTTTATTAATTTTGCAGGCAAAATATCAAGGGTACACTTGACTGCCCTGATCATTGTACATTGTAAATTATTAATTATACATTATATTGTGTTATGGAAAAGATTAAGATGACAACTCCATTGGTAGAGATGGACGGTGATGAGATGACAAGAATTCTCTGGAAGATGATTAAGGATGAACTCATTCTTCCTTTCGTTGATTTGAAGTCTGAGTATTATGATCTCGGTCTGCCTTATCGCGACCAGACCAACGACCAGGTAACCATCGACTCTGCTGAGGCAGCTAAGAAATATGGCGTGGCTGTGAAGTGTGCTACTATCACTCCTAATGCACAGCGTATGGACGAGTATAAACTCCACAAAATGTGGAAGAGCCCTAATGGAACTATCCGTAGCATCATGGACGGTACCGTATTCCGTGCTCCTATCACCATCCCAAGCATCCACCCTTGTGTAAAGAACTGGGAGAAGCCTATTACCATCGCCCGTCATGCTTACGGCGATGTATACAAGAGCGTGGAACTTCGTGCTGATGAGCCAGGTACAGCCAAACTCGTGTTCGAGGGTAAGAGCGGCAAGAAGCAGGAGATAGAGATTCATTCTTTCGATGGTGCTGGCGTTATCCAGGGCATGCACAATACTGATAAGAGTATCCGCAGCTTTGCTCACAGCTGCTTCAAGTTTGCCATTGATACCAAGCAGGATCTCTGGTTTGCTACCAAGGATACCATCTCTAAAACTTATGATGCCCAGTTCCGCAAGATCTTTGAGGAAGTATATGAGAGCGACTATAAAGAGAAGTTTGCAGAACTCGGTATCGAGTATTTCTATACATTGATTGATGATGCAGTGGCTCGTGTTATCCGCAGCAAGGGCGGCTTTATCTGGGCTTGCAAGAACTATGACGGTGATGTGATGAGTGATATGCTCAGTACAGCTTTCGGTTCTCTGGCAATGATGACTTCTGTATTGGTTTCTCCTGACGGCAAGTATGAGTATGAGGCAGCACACGGTACCGTGACCCGTCACTACTATCGCTACCTGAAGGGTGAAGATACATCTACCAACCCGATGGCTACCATCTTTGCATGGAGCGGTGCGTTGAGAAAGCGTGGCGAACTGGATGGCATCAAGGAACTTCAGAACTTTGGCGACCAGCTGGAGGCTGCATGTTTCGATACATTGAACGACGGTATCGCTACCAAGGATCTCGTAAACCTGATGGAAGGTGTTGAGGCTAAGGCTGTAAACTCTGCCGGCTTTATCGCTGCCATCCGCGAGCGTCTGGAAAAGCGATTGGCATAAAAACAATAAGACCTGGGGTGATTAACCTCAGGTCTTATTGTTTTAGTTATTTTTAGTTTAAATCTTGATTCTTTTTCTTGCGTTTACGCAAAGCGTCTGAATAAACCTTAAACAAATCAATGTTCAGCAACTGGCAGATATGGTAAAGCATACCCGTATCTATAGTGGCTCTGCCGTATACCTTATACTTTATCTTTCATACTCTTTCAGTTGTGTTATATGCTCACTTATAGTTATATCGGGTGCAAAAGTAGTATTTCTGTTTCTAACTAGCAAAGAAACATGTAGCGAATTTGGAACACTAAGTTAAAATGTGTAACAAAATACCCGTTTTTTTATATTTTTTTTCTCTAAAGAACTAAATGTCACGAAATTGTAACCGAATGTAACGCTTATTACGAAAGAAAAGTCGTAATTTTGCAGCGGTATTTTAAATAACATGAAATATGGAAGAGAATATGAAAAGAATACTTGTTGTTGATGATGAGCAAGACTTGTGTGAGATTCTGAAATTCAATCTCGAAACAGAAGGATATGAGGTAGAAACAGCCAATTCGGCAGAAGAGGCTTTGGAGATGGACATTGCTTCGTTCGATCTGCTGCTACTGGACGTCATGATGGGAGGAATGAGCGGTTTCCAGCTGGCTAAGCAGTTGAAGGGCAATCCGATGACAGCCAATGTTCCAATCATCTTCCTTACTGCCCGTGATACGGAAAACGATACGGTGACAGGATTCAATATCGGTGCCGATGATTATATCTCGAAACCTTTCTCTATCCGAGAGGTGATGGTCAGAGTGCGTGCCGTCTTGCGCCGTACGGCTGAACAGGCTGGTGATGCTGATGAATCGAAGATCATCAACTATCAGGGACTGCAGTTGAATCTGGACAAGAAGACGGTGAGCATCGATGGTGAGGCAATCCCTTTCACCAAGACCGAGTTCGAACTCCTGCGTCTTTTCCTCGAAGAGCGCGGCAAGGTCTTCTCACGTCAGGAACTTATCGACCGGGTATGGCCTAAGGATGTGATGGTACTCGACCGCACGGTGGATGTCAACATCACCCGTATGAGAAAGAAGATTGGTAAATTTGCCAAGTGCATCGTTACCCGTCTGGGATTCGGTTATTATTTTGATGCGTAATTAAAATGTTTAAGTTAAATAGTGTAGGTAGGAAGTTGTACTTCAGTGTACTGGCGGTGTTCCTTGTGTTCGCCGTCAGTTTTATCGTGTTCCAGCAGGCACGTGAGAAGCAGTATAAAATAGGTACGCTTACTATCAAGTTGGAAAATTATAATGAACTGTTGGCAGAAGATCTGGCGCTCTCTCCTGGTGAAGGAATTATTCTGCAGGATAGCATTCACAATAGGAATGTGACTGTGGCTCATGAGAAGTTGAAGGCTTTTGTACGCGAACATGAAAGCAAGGACCTTCGTGTTACGCTGGTGCGCCCTAACGGTAAGGTGATTTATGACAACATGAGTTCCGACTATGATCAGTTTGCCAACCATGCTAAACGTGAGGAAATAGCAGAGGCCTTGAAAAACAGGGTAGGCTCAAGCGTGGAGCGACAGTCTAAGACCCTGAAGCATGATTATTTCTATGTGGCTTCTTATTTTCCGGAAAGCAAGCTCATCATCCGTACGGCACTACCTTATAATAATGATTTGGCAAAATCGCTGCAGGCTGACCAGCATTTCATCTGGTTTGCCATCGTAGCCGTCATTCTGCTTACCATCGTGCTCTACCGTTTTACGGACCGTCTGGGTAAGAATGTCTCCAAACTGAGCATCTTTGCTTATAAGGCAGACCACAACGAGAGTCTTGAGGTAGAAGATCTCGCCAAGTTCCCTAACGATGAGTTGGGCGAGATAGCCGAGCGTATCATCAAGATGTATAAGCGCATACAGACTACCCGATGTGAACAGGATGTACTGAAGCGGCAGCTTACCCAGAATATAGCTCACGAGCTGAAGACTCCTGTGGCAAGTATTCAGGGTTATCTGGAAACGATACTCGACAATCCGCATATCAACGAAGAGATGAAGTCGCAGTTTCTGCAGCGCTGTTATGCCCAGAGCGAGCGTCTCACCTCTCTGCTCCGCGACATCTCTACCCTGAACCGGTTGGATGACGGTTCGGATATGATAGATTTCGAGGCGGTAGACATTACGCAGATGGTGAGTGAAATAGCCCATGAGACGGCGCTGAAAAGAGAGTCGCACAAGATGACTTTCGAGAATCTTCTTCCCGACCAGCATATTATCGTGAAGGGTAATCGTAGTCTGCTCTATAGTGTGTTCCGCAATCTTACCGACAATGCCATAGCTTATGCCGGCGAAGGGCGTAAGATAACGTTGAGTGCCAAGGAGCAGGGCAACAAGTGGCATTTCATTTTCTGTGATAATGGTCAGGGAGTTCCTGCCGAGCATCTCTCCCGTCTATTTGAGCGTTTCTATCGGGTAGATAAGGGACGCAGCCGCAAGATGGGTGGCACCGGTTTGGGTCTTGCTATCGTCAAGAATGCCGTTCTCCTGCATGGCGGAACCATCCGTGTGAGCAATCAGCAGGAAGGCGGCTTGAAGTTTGAATTTACGCTTAAGAAATAAAAATGTTTTTTGAATAAAATATCTAAGCGGCAAATATAAATAATCAAGTGGCTGATAAAGGTACTTAAGTAGTAAATATAGGTAAAGAAAGGCAAGACTTCTGAGAAACTTCTGAATGAGGTTTTACAGAAACCTTGCCTTTTTTGTATTTTAAAACATTTTTGTTTTCTTTTTGTAAACTTTGATTAAATTTATTGTTTCTGACTTTTTTCTGTTAAAAGTATAGACAATATTTCTAAATATTGACGAAAATCAAGAAAAACTAACTTTTTCTATAAAAATATCGATAAAGCTTGCATTAATTCAATACTTTTTCTTATCTTTGCACCCGTAAAGTAATAAGAGAGATTTAAAAAGTATAAGAAGAGAAAAAATAATAATTTAAAGTTATAAGAGTTGTTTAATTTTTAAGAGAGAATTTTATGGAAAAAAGATTGCTTTTCTTGTTAGTCAATCTCTTCCTTTTATGTGGGGGGGGCATTGGCTCAAACGAAAGTAACAGGTACCGTAGTTTCTCTGGAAGATGGTGAACCTGTCATCGGTGCATCTGTCGTAGTCGCTGGAGCGGCACGTACAGGTACCGTCACCGATATTGACGGTCACTTCTCTTTGGAGGTACCTGCTGGTAAGAAACTTGTAGTTAGCTACATCGGTATGCAGAGTCAGACCTTGACTCCAGCCGCCAAGATGACTATCCGCCTGAAGGCAGATAACAAGAGTTTGGGCGAGGTGGTTGTAACGGGTATGCAGAAGATGGATAAGCGTTTGTTTACTGGTGCTACTACAAAAATTTCTGGCGACAAGACAAAGTTGGATGGTGTCGCAGACATCAGTCGTGCCTTGGAAGGTAAAGCGGCCGGTGTGTCAGTGCAGAACGTCTCAGGTACTTTCGGTACAGCTCCAAAGATTCGTGTGCGTGGCGCTACTTCTATTTATGGTAGCTCAAAACCTCTTTGGGTGGTAGATGGTGTTATCATGGAGGATGTAACTGAGGTTGATGCTGATGATTTGTCTTCTGGTAACGCTGAGACCCTTATATCTTCAGCCATAGCAGGTCTGAATGCTGATGATATTGAAAGTTTCCAGATTCTGAAGGATGGTTCTGCTACCTCTATTTATGGTGCACGTGCCATGGCTGGTGTCATCGTTGTTACAACCAAGAAAGGTAAAGCTGGTACAAACCGTATCAACTATACTGGTGAATTCACTATGCGTTTGAAGCCAAGCTACCGCAATTTCAATATCATGAATTCTCAGGATCAGATGGGTGTATATCGTGAGATGTACAACGATGGTTATTTCTCTTTTGAAAAGAGTTTTCGTGCTTCTAACAGTGGTGTCTTTGGCAAGATGTATCACCTGATGAATACATATGATTCGAAGACGGGAACTTTTGGATTGCCTAATACTGAGGAGGCGATGAATAGCTATCTCCAGAAGGCTGAATACCAAAATACCGACTGGTTTGACTTACTCTTCAGTAATAGTATCTCCCAGAATCATTCCGTCAGCATGTCTACTGGTACCGATAAGGCTCAGTATTATACATCTTTCAGTGTGATGAACGATCCAGGATGGTCTAAGCAGAGCAAGGTACAGCGTTATACAGCCAATGTAAATGCTCTTTACAATATTTCGACGAAATTGTCTTTCAATGCCATAGCTAATGCTTCCTATCGTAAGCAGCGCGCTCCTGGTACTACTTCACAGTCTGTAAATACTGTGACAGGTGAGGTGTCTCGTGATTTTGATATCAACCCATATTCTTATGCGTTGAACACTTCTCGTACCATGGATCCTAATGAACTCTATGTGCGTAACTATGCTCCGTTCAATATTTTCCGTGAATTGGAAAACAACTATTTGAGTTTGGATGTGGTTGACATGAAATTCCAGGGCGAATTGAAATATAAGCCAATCTCTAAAGTAGAACTCGCAGTATTGGGCGCTTACAAGTATTCTACAACGACCAATGCCGCTACCATTACTGACCAGAGTAATCAGGCTTGGGCCTATCGTGCGATGGATGATGCTACGATGCGTGATGCAAACCCATGGCTGTATACCGATCCAGACAAGGCAAACTCTTTGCCATTCTCTGTATTGGAAAAGGGTGGTTTTTATCGTGAGACCAAATATAAGATGAATAGCTGGGACTTCCGTGCCACAGCTAGCTATAATGATGTATACAACAAAGACCATATCGTGAACTTATTCGGTGGTTTGGAAATCAATTCACTCGACCGTAGCCGTTCTTATTTTAATGGCGTTGGCATGCAGTATGATATGGGGTATCTCCCTGCTTTCAACTATAACTTCTTCAAGCAGTTGGAGGAGGAGAATGGTCAATATTATAGTTTGGATAATTCATATCAGCGTGAGGCTTCTTTCTTTGGTACTGCCACCTATTCTTATAAGGGTCGCTACACAATTAATGGTACCATTCGTTATGAGGGTTCCAATAAGTTGGGTAAGAGTCGTTCAGCTCGTTGGTTGCCTACTTGGAACGTGTCTGGAGCATGGAATGCTCATGAGGAGAGTTGGTTTACTAAGTTAAATCCAGTTCTTTCTCATCTTACATTAAAAGCATCATATTCATTGACAGCTGATCGAGGTCCTGCTTCCGTTTCTAACTCGTTGGTAGTGATACAGAGTTACAACCCTTGGCGTCCATTTGCCGGTGACAAGGAGACTGGACTTGAGATTTATCGCTTGGGTAATGATGATTTGACCTATGAAAAGAAGCATGAGTTGAACCTCGGTTTGGATATGGGCTTTTTGAATAACCGCATTAATGTGACTTTCGATTGGTATCGCCGCAACAATTATGATTTGATTGGTCCTAAGCGTACCATGGGTATTGGTGGTGAGATCTATAAATATGCCAATGTGGCAAGTATGCGTTCACATGGTGAGGAGTTGACTATTTCTACTCGCAACATTGAGACCAAGGATTTTAAATGGAGTACCGACTTCATTTTCTCTCACTCAAAGAATACTGTAACCGACTTGGATTCACGTGCTAACATCATGCAGATGATTACAGGTACCGGTTTCACAATGAATGGCTATCCTGTTCGCTCTTTGTTCTCTATTGATTTCAAGGGATTGAACAATAAGGGTCTGCCTATCGTTGTGAATCAGGATGGCGAGGAGACAAGCTATGGTGGCGATCTCTACTTCCAGTCAACTACAACAGATTACTTGAAGTATGAAGGTCCAACAGACCCAACCATTAACGGCAGTTTCGGAAACACCTTCTCTTATAAGGGTTTAAAACTGAATGTGTTCATTACATACGCTGCAGGAAATAAAGTACGTCTTGATCCAGCTTTCAGTTCTTCATACTCAGACATGACTGCCATGCCAAAGGAATTTATAAATCGTTGGACTCAAGCCGGTGATGAAGCTTATACGGATGTGCCAGTCATAGCAGACCAGCGCATGAAGCAGAATGACAATTATATTGGTTATCTTTATAATGCCTATAACTATTCTACGGCTCGCGTAGCTAAGGGTGATTTCATTCGCATGAAGGAGATTTCTTTGGCTTATGATTTCCCAGGCAAGTGGATTCAGGCCCTTCGCTTGAACAGCGTAAATTTGAAACTTCAGGCTACTAATTTGTTCTTGATTTATTCAGACAAGAAGTTGCACGGACAGGATCCTGAGTTTTTCAACACTGGTGGTGTGGCAACCCCAATGCCACGTCAGTTTACATTGACATTAAGAGTAGGACTTTAAAGAAAGAGAGATAATTATGAAAAAGAATAATTTATATATAGCATCGGTGGCTTTTGCGGCATTGTCATTGGTCACATCATGCGACAGCTTCCTGGACAAGTTGCCAGATGATCGTGCCGAGGTAAATACCGAGGAAAAGGTGACCTCTCTGCTTGTGTCTGCTTATCCAACAGCAAGCAGCAATCTGATATTGGAATGGAGCTCAGATAATTATGCAGACAATGGAAAGCAGTATAGTACCAATCAGGATATAGAGCAGGTTTATCGTTTTCAGCCACTTACAGCTCAAACAAATGATAGCCCAAAGAGTTTGTGGAATGGTTATTATTCTGCAATTGCAGCAGCCAACCAGGCTTTGGCTTCCATCGATGAGATGGGTAATCCGGCATCGCTAAAGGCGCAGAGAGCTGAGGCTTTGCTCTGTCGTGCCTATAGCATGTATCGTCTTGCTACAACTTTCTGTATGACTTATAATCCAGATAATGCAGAGAAGTGCATGGGACTTCCTTATCCAACAAAGCCTGAGACAACTGTAAGCCCTGATTATAAGCGTGGTACACTGAAGCAACTTTATGAGCAGATTGATGCAGATATTGAGGCTGCCTTGCCTGATGTGAGCGATGATATCTATACCCAGCCTAAGTATCATTTCAATCAGAAGGCTGCGTATGCTTTTGCTGCTCGTTTCAACCTGTACTATATGAACTATGACAAAGTGATAACATATGCTAGCAAGGTGCTTGGAGCAAATCCAGCCTCTTTGTTGCGCAACTATGTGCCTTTTATGTCTTTGTCTAATTCAGAGGATATAGAGAATCGGTATATTTCTTCATCAGAGAACGCCAATCTCTTGTTGATGACGGCATTTAGTCAAATTGGTAGAAATATCAGTGGTAATGAAGCGCGTTTTTGTCACAATCAAAATGTAGGTCAGTATGAAACGATTTGGGCTAAGATGCCATGGGGAAGTGGATCCAGAGACAATACTCTCTACCAGTCAAACTTGTTGTTTGGCAATGCCCGTATTCTTATCTTCCCAAAGATGTTTGAACATTTTGAGTTTATCGACAAGATAAACCAAACTGGATATATTCATGTTGTAGATGCTGTGTTCACTACTGATGAAACCCTTCTTTGTCGTGCTGAGGCTTATGCCATGAAGAAGGAGTATGATAATGCGGTGAAAGATATCAATACTTGGATTGTGTCGCATACTATGACTGCGAATGGTACGGCAAAACGCCCGACAATGACAGTTGAAAGTATCAAGACTTTTATCGAAAACTTGCCGTATGCACCTGTTACACCAAAATCCAATTTGGAGCATAGCATTCGTAAGACATTCCATCCACAGGGATTCACGGTTGAGGCTGGTACCCAAGAGGATATTTTGCAATTCATCTTACAGATGCGTCGACTGGAGACCCTGTATCAAGGTCTTCGTTTCCTTGACATCAAGCGCTATGGCATTGAGTTCAGCCATGATGTTGACGAAGAGTCTCCTATTGTATTCAAGGCTGGTGACTTGCGAGGTGCGATTCAATTGCCAGATGATGTAATTGAGGCAGGATTACCTGCAAATCCAAGAGTAGAGTCTAACAAATAAAAAATGAGTAAACTATGAAATATATAAAATTATTCATACTGATAGCGTCAGTCTCTCTGTTTGCTGCCTGCTCAGACGATAGTCTTGATTCTAAGAGTATTTTCGATACGCAGAATAAGGAAGAGCAGAATGACTTTGACAAGTGGCTCAAGACCAACTATGTGGATACCTATAATATCCGCTTTAACTATCGATATAGTGACAAGGAGACGGACAACAAGTATAATCTTGCACCTGCCGATTTTAATAAGTCTAAGGCATTGGCTATTATGGTCAAGCATATTTGGCTGGATGCTTATAAGGAAGTGATGGGCGATCAGTTTATGAAGACCTATTCTCCTCGTGTGATGCAGTTGGTTGGTTCAGCAGCTTATGATTCTCAGTCTTCTATTGTGATGGGTACTGCTGAGGGTGGCTTGAAAGTAACTTTGTATAATGTAAATATTATCGATGTTGATAATCCAATCATAGATCCAGAAAATCCTTTCGTTGACAAGGAAAAAGGTACATACGATCTGAATTACTGGTTCTTCCATACAATGAATCATGAGTTCTGTCATATTCTGACTCAGAAAAAGAATTATTCTACTGAGTTCCAGACTGTTTCTGCCGGCAAGTATCAGACTTCAGGTTGGGTGAATGTAAAGGATGAAGAAGCTCCATCCATGGGATTTGTATCCGGTTATGCCAGCGGTGAGTATAATGAGGACTTTGCTGAGATTTTTGCCCAATATGTAACCCATTCTGAAGCAGCATGGCAAAAAATACTGAGTGCAGGTATTGTATACGAAACAGATGAAAATGGCGATTATGTGCTTGATGCAGACGGCAATCCTATAGTGAAGGATGCAAGTGGCTATAAAGCTATTATTCAGAAATTTAACATTCTCAAGGAATATTTTGCCAACACTTGGGGCATGGATATTACCAAGCTTCGTGAAGTTATCTTGCGTCGTACGGCAGAAGTAAAGGCAATGGATTTAGAAACATTAAAGTAAGACGGATATGAAAAAAATATATAACATATTATTTACGCTGATTGCGGTCTTGTCTTTCACATCTTGTTCCAACGACATAGATGAAGTGTTCGACAAACCTTCTGCAGAGCGAGTGAATGATGCAATAGCAGAGTATAAGACGGTTCTTACTTCTGCAGAGAATGGATGGCTGATGAAATATTATCCTAAGGCTAATACCAAGTATGGTGGATATAATCTGTTGTTGAAATTTGGAACAGATGGAAATGTTACTGCCATGAGCGATGCTTTGGGTGCAGACACGAAAGCCACATCACATTATAAATTGGAGCAGAGTGCTAGTATCGTTCTGTCTTTTGATGAGTACAATAAGGTGATTCATTTCTTCTCCGATCCAGCTAACCCTGATGGTATTGGTGATAATGGTAAGGGTATGGAAGGTGACTTGGAGTTCCGGGTGCTTACCGCCACTGCTGATTCTGTAGTCATGCTTGGCAAGAAGCGTGGTACAAAAATAGTGATGACTCCTATGGCGAAGGATGCCGATTGGACTGAGACCATTAATCATATAGACGATTTGGAGCAGGAAATGCAGTTTCCTAAATATACTTGCGAGGTGAATGATGTCAAGTATGTGGCAACAACAAGCTATCGTACCATTACTTTCACTAGTTCTAATGCCGAGGAAGGCTCTACAACGGAACCTTATATTGTTACAGGCAAGGGCATTGAATTTTATGAGCCAATAACTCTTAATGGCGTTACTGTCAAGGGATTCAACTATAAAGGGGGCGATAACTATGAGTTTGAATCCACAGATGCCGCTGTAAAGATGTTGGGCGTTGTTCCTCCTATCAGTGAGCAGGTTATCAGTGGAGACTGGTTCTTCTCTGTAGCTAATATGGGTAGCTATACTCAGGCGTATTGGAATGCTGGTAACGAGGAGGTTTCTAAGTATTATTCTCCTTGCTATTATGCTGCTTTTACCACTTCTGCGTTTGATGGCTATGTAGGACATTGGGGAATCTTGTTCAATGTGGCAGGCTATGGTTCGTTCATAGACATTACTCCTACTATCGTTGATGATGATCATATCTCATTTGCTTGTCCTGGCAAGTTTGGTGCGAATGGTCAGTTTTTCTATGGAAGGGGTCAGCTGTATATGATTTATGCACTGACTGGTGATGAGGGAACTCATGCTGCCAACGTGGCCAAGACTTATAAAGTCGAGTTGATGCAGGGTACAACGAAACAGCCTTCTTCTATAAAGTTGACTGATGAGAGTAATCCAAATAACTGGTTTGTCTTGACAACTAGTATGCCAGAATCTCTTTTTTAGAGTTCATCCATCATGAAATTAAATTATATACATAATGTTTAATAGGATTCTTTGTGAAAAGAATACATAAAATCTCTCGTCTGGGGGCGTGCTCATTTAAGCACGCCCCTTATTTATTGTTGCAGTATAAACTGTATTCCGGAATATTTTGCCGAGGAATAAGTTGGCTGTTAATCGGAAATAGTGTACAGGCGAATGAAGAACAGCTGACTAGCCGTACGCTCGCCAGTTGGCTGTTCTACTGCAACAGTCAGCGTAAATGCCTGTAAAAATGTTGTAAGTAAGGGATAAGGAAATACTCTTCACTCTTCACCTTTCCTTTGGAATCCCCAGTGTTTATGGGCATTTCGAGTGGTGAAGAGTTCTTGGACACTCTTCACCCACTCTTCACCACTCTTCACCTTAGCTGGTTCGGCGGAGGATGTGTCATAAATTTATGATTCACCCTTTTCTTGTTGTTGGAAGAGTTAGGATATGTTGTTGGAAGAGTTAGGATATGTTGTTGGAAGAGTTAGGATATGTTGTAGGAAGAGTTAGAATATGTTGTTGGAAGAGCCAGTATCTTCGGTCGCACAACAGCTGTTGTGCGCTTGCATAACAGCTGATATGCGCATGCACAACAGGTGATGTGCATGCGATGGTCAACTGTTATGCGCCAACTATTATTCAGACTTATGACACACCCTCCTCAGGGATGCCTAGCGGTCTTGCGCTGCAATTTACGCCTGTTAGTCTTTGGAATCGGTGAAGAGTGGTGAAGAGTGGTGAAGAGTCGCTGCAAACTCTTCACCACTCGGAATGCCGATAAACACAGGGGTTTCCGAAGAAAAGGTGAAGAGTGAAGAGTAAAAGCGTGTTCGCTTGCAGATAAAAAAATGGGGCGCAAGCTGTTTCCATGAAAGGAATCGCTTGCGCCCCTGATATTATTGCTTATGAGTAAATGAGCACCCTAAGATTAGAACTTGTAGATAGCACCAAATGAAATGTTGCTCGCATCTACGTTAAGTCCGAATGTTGATGAGTTGTCACCATGGTCAGGAGAATAACCTCTGTAACCGAGGAAACCTACCTTTGTGATGAAGTTTACGTGGTCTGAAAGCTTAACAGCCAAACCTGGCTTGATGCCTACCTCGTATAAATCGCCACCGCCCTTGCTGAAGCTGCTGTAACCGATTGTACCCTCAACGAAGAGGTTAACCAACTTGGTTTCTACGGCTGTGTAACGTACGTAAGGAGCAACTTTGAATGTTGTAGATTCACCTACAGGAGAAAGCTTGCAAACTTCGCCCTTCTTGATACCAATCTCGAGACCAGCTTCCCACTTGTTGTTGAACTGGTAACCAATCTCAGGCATCAAGGTGTAAGCTGTCTTGCTGTCACCATCACCGATCTTGTTGCTGGAAATACCAGCTGTACCACCGATGTAAACCTGTGCGCTAGCGCAAACTGAAACGAGAGCCATAGCAAGGCTCAACATAATCTTCTTCATAATCAATCTTTTCTTTTAATTATTACTTTCTTTTATCACTCTAATCAGGTAGCTTTTCAGCCCCTTTATTTATGATAGCAAAGCACATCCCAGACATGCCCTGCACTCTCTAATTCGGCGGCAAAGATATAGGAAATAACTTGAAACTCAAAACTATTTCTCAGTTTTTCTTGCAAAACAAGCCGTATTATTGATGTAAATCAAGAAAAGTAGGCATGCTGAATGTATCTAAAGCTATTTCTGCTGCAAAGCTACGATTTTTTAGTGAAACCGCCAAATAATATGAGGGAATATTTGGGCAAACCAACTTTTTTCTCTATCTTTGCATGAACAAACAGTTTGAATCTTTTTTTTATTAATATCATAAATGAATCAATTTACAAAGCAGATAGCAGCCCAGCTCAATCTGAAGGAGCAGGCTGTAGAAAATACTCTGGCGCTGCTCGAAGAGGGCTGCACCATTCCGTTTATCTCGCGATACCGCAAGGAGAAAACCGGTAATATGGATGAGGTAAACATTGAAGCCATCGCACAGGCTAACGAGAAACTCTCTGAGATGGCGAAGAGAAAGGAGACTATCCTCAAAACTATCGAGGAACAGGGAAAACTCTCGGATGAACTGAAAAAACGCATCGAACAGTGCTGGGATGCCACCGAACTGGAAGATATCTATCTTCCTTATAAGCCAAAGCGCCGCACCCGTGCACAGATAGCACGTGAGGCAGGCTTGGAGCCTTTGGCACAGCTGCTCCTCTTCCAGCGTGAGCGCAATCCGGAACAGGCTGCCAGGAAGTTTGTGGGCGATAAGGTGAAGGATGTGGAGGCTGCACTTCAGGGAGCCAAAGATATCATCGCTGAAACCGTAAGCGAAAATGAGCAGAGTCGCAATCAGATTCGCGGTGAGTTCAGACGCGGTGCCATCATCACTTCTAAGGTGGTAGCCAAGAAGAAGGATGAGGAAGAGGCGCAGCGCTTCTCCGACTATTTCGATTTCTCAGAACCATTGAAGAAATGTTCTTCGCACCGACTGCTGGCTATGCGTAGAGGCGAGGCGGCAGGATTCTTGCGTGTCAGCATCTCGGCTGATGATGAGCAGTGTCAGGATAAACTGAAGCGCCACTATGTACATGGTTTCGGTGAGTGCCAGACGCTGGTGGGTGAAGCGGTGAATGATGCCTTCAAGCGACTGCTGAAGCCTAGCATTGAAACCGAATTTGCTGCGCTCAGCAAGCAGAAGGCGGATGAGGAGGCTATTGTGGTTTTCGCCGAAAACCTGCGCCAGCTTTTGTTGGCGGCTCCTCTCGGACAAAAACGCGTGATGGCGGTTGACCCGGGTTTTGCCAATGGTTGCAAGACTTGCTGTCTCGATGCGCAGGGCAATCTGATTCATCATGAAATCGTTTATCCTCATCCTCCCCGCAACAAGAAGAGCGAGGCTATGGCTGCCATCCAGCGCATGGTAAAGATGTATCAGGTGGAGGCAATGGCTGTAGGTAACGGTACGGCAAGCCGCGAAACCAGCGACTGGCTGCATAGTATCGATTTCGTTCATCCGGTAGATATCTATGTGGTGAGCGAGGATGGCGCTTCTATCTATTCGGCTTCGAAGATTGCAAGAGATGAGTTCCCGGATGAGGATGTTACCGTGCGTGGTGCTGTGAGCATCGGACGAAGACTGATGGATCCGCTTGCTGAGTTGGTGAAGATAGATCCGAAGAGCATCGGTGTGGGACAGTATCAGCATGATGTGGATCAGACTCAGTTGAAGAAGAGTCTGGATACGGTGGTAATGAGTTGCGTGAACTCGGTGGGTGTCAACCTGAATACCGCATCGCAGCATCTGCTGACCTATGTGAGCGGTTTGGGACCTACGCTTGCCAAGAATATCGTGGAATATCGCCGCGAGAATGGAGCCTTTGCTTCCCGTGCCCAGTTGAAGAAGGTGCCCCGTCTGGGTCCTTCGGCCTTCGAGCAGTGTGCCGGCTTCCTCCGCATTCCAGGCGCTAAGAATCCTTTGGATAACAGTGCCGTTCATCCAGAGCGCTATGCGCTGGTAGAGCAGATGGCGAAAGATCAGGGCGTAACGGTGAAGCAGCTGGTAGAAGACAAGGCGCTGCAGAAGAAGATTGATATCCGGAAATATGTGAGTGCTGAGGTGGGTATGCCTACTTTGACCGATATCATGGCTGAGCTTGACAAGCCGGGCTTGGATCCTCGTGGTGAGGTAGAGAAGTTTGAGTTTGATGCCAGCATCAAGGAGATAGAGGATTTGCAGGTGGGCATGGTTGTGCCGGGCATTGTTACCAACATTACCAAGTTTGGTGCCTTTGTAGATATAGGTGTCCACAACGATGGTCTGGTTCATGTATCCCAGATGTCAAACCGTTACATTCAGGATCCTTCTGAGGTGGTAAAGCTTCATGAACATGTGATGGTGAGAGTGGCAGAAGTAGATTTGAAGCGCAAGCGCATCGCCTTGTCGATGAAGGGCGTGAAATAAAAAGGATATTCAGAATGAATCAGAATAATAATGGTGATGCTCTCTTGGCAGGGGGCATCACCAGAGATTGTATAGAGTCGGCATATTGCTTTATTCATCAGAAGCTCAGGGTTTTTGAATTTTCCACCAATCCTACGCAGCGTGATGATATAGAGTATGCCATCGCCCAGTATGTAGAGGGCATGAATCCGCAGCTCTATCTTCTTCTTTCTCAAGGCAGAACGGAATACCTTCTAGACCATGTGAATTTTGAAAAAGATATGCGCGAGGCACAGGAAAAACTGGAAGGGATGATGTAGGTATCTCTCTGCTTTAGGAGAAGGATAAAATGAGTCACGTTAATTTAAGTTGATGAGGGTGCGTCAGGGACTTATGACACACTCTCTTTTTAGCCATCAAATTAAATAGTATCTACAATCTACACGAGCGCCTTTCTTCGCTATTTCGGTTCCGACCATAGAATAAACAAACTTGCGAATTTCTTTGATTTCAACATCAGGTATTCTACTTGCTATTTCAGAAATTTTGCTCATAGGATGTCTGTGTAAGTCCTCTTTGATAAGGGCTTTCAGAACATATGGTTCTATAGTTCTTAGCGTTGTGACAATATTGGATTTTGCATTCCCCTGATTCCGCAACACTATAATTTAATGTTTTTTATAAGCACCTGAGCAACAAAAAGTTGCTCAGGATTTTGCCATGTCAGAAATTTCACTTATCTTAGTGTTGCAAAATAAAAACAAACAATATAGTAAATTAGCACATATGGGATAATTAGACTGCAAAAACTTGATGATCGGTATCCCATAATTTAACTTTTTAAAAGGGGAAATAGGAAACAACTTTCACGTTCTGTATCTTGATTTTATGCCTTTAACCGGAGTGTAAAGCAGCTGCCTTTCCCCAATTCACTATCTATGGTCAGAGTGCCCCCATGCGCTTCGACAAAGTCCTTGGAAATGGATAGTCCCAGTCCACTACCCTGTACCTTTGTGCCCGGAACTCGGAAATAATGTTCGAAGATGCTCTGGTGATAACGGGGATCGATGCCTTTTCCAAAATCACGTACGAACATTTCTATCCAGTTGTCCTTTGTTTGCCGCGCACCGATGATAATACGCCCGTTTTCTGCTGAATACCGGATAGCGTTGGAAAGTAGGTTCGTCAGCACCCAAGCTATCTTTTCACTATCAACAAACAGTTTGCCCATCTTCTCTTCCGGATATTGCACTTCTATCTGAATGTTGAACTTCTCGGCCTGTATCCGGTTTGCCTTGATGGCATATTCAATCAACTCGATAGGCTTGGTGATGCGCGGTTTCAGTTGTAACTTACCGGATTCCACCTGGGTCATGTTGAGTAATTCACTGGTGATACTCAGCAACCGGTCGCTGTTATCCTGAATGCTTTGAGCCAGTTCCTTCTGTTCCTCATTCAGAGAGCCCACTCGGCAGTCTTCCAGCAGTTGCAGGCTCATCAGAATGGCCGAAATCGGTGTTTTTAGTTCGTGAGAGATGGTAGAGATGAAGGTGGTCTTGGCGGAATCCAGTTCTTTAAACTCAGTGATGTTTTTTAAGAGAATCACATATCCTTCTTTTTGCGAGGAACCTTCTCTGCCTGTCTTCATGCACCTCATTTGGAAATAGCTTTCCTTATTGTCGGCATAGATTTTAAGGGGCTCGTTTTTAGAGGTGCTCTTTTCATCGAATGCATCCTGCAATCCCCGGAGCAATCTGCGGAGAAGGTCATTGCGCAGGGCTATCTCCTGAGCTGGTTTCAGCAAGACTTCTTCTCGCTGAAGGTTGAGGATGCTGAGGGCTTCATCGTTAATGAAAAGGATGGTCATCGCATTGTTCAGTCCGATAATGGGTTCCTTCACACTGTTGATGATGGTTTCCATATAATTCTTGGCTGCCTTTATTTCAGCCAGTGTGCTAGAGTTGTAGTCAGCCAGTCGTTTAGCCATCCGATTGAAGTTTTTGGACACCTCTTCAAACTCCTTGCTTTCGAGGTTCAACCGCTGTTCGTAGTTGTGATTGGCAATTTCCTTGATACCGTCTGTAATTTCTTTGACGGGCTTGTTGATGGAGGACGGCAACTGTTTCAACATCCAAAGGCCGCAGACAATGCAGAGACCTCCGATGATGGAGACCCATACCAATGCCCGTTGCAGACCGGGACCGGCCGCCGGGCTAGTCGGTTCGGTGGCGGTCAGAATTTGCAAGTTGACGACAGAGAGTGAAACTAACAGCACAATCATGGCTACCAGCACACCGATATTCAACGTCAGTTTTGTCTTGATATTCATAAAACAATCTATTTAACCTAATTTCCGCAACACTATCATTTAATATTTTTTATAAGCACCTGAGCAACAAAAAGTTGCCAGGATTTTGCCATGTCAGAAATTTCACTTATCTCAGTGTTGCAAAATAAAAACAAACAAAATTCTGAATGACATGGCAAAAGTACAAATAAAATCTGAGAAACTCACTCCTTTTGGGGGAATTTTTTCGATTATGGAGCAATTTGATGCTCTTTTAGCTCAAACCATAGATTCCACCTTGGGATTGAGATGCACTATGTGTTTGGTTATCAATATAGCGAGATTCTAGACCATGCTTTTCTGGTTAAACCAGCGTATTACCTCAAGTCGCTTTGCAAGCAAAATCCCACTAAACCCTATAGGTTGCGGATTTGAGGTTTAGGTTTATTACTGCGGAAAGATAACCAATTTTATGTTCTCATCCGAGAGAAATCTCAAAAAAGACCGGTATCGTTTCAGATGAACTAAAGTCGAGACATAGGTGAAAGCCGGTTGTCCGATGCACAGCGTCGTGACCTGACGCTCTTTGCACACCGTTTGAATAGTATCTATGACATCCGGTGAAGCCCGCTGTATCAGTTCACCGCCCAGCTCCGCCGCCAGTTTGAAGTGATTCAGCAGATGGCGCTGGGTAGCCAATGGAATGCGGTCCGGATGTTCGGCAGGGGTCTGTACATAAAGAACCAAAAAATCGGTATCATATCGAGAGGCTAACCTGGCAGTGCGGCGAATGAGCCTTTTGGGAGTTATTTCATTGCTGCTGATGCATACCAGAAAAAGTTCGCGATGTACACCTTTCTCTCCGCTGATAATTTCGTTCTCCACTTTCCGTTCCACACGAAAGGCAACCTCTTTTAAAGCCAGTTCCCTGAGCTGAAGGATGTTTTCAGTTTTGAAGAAATGGTTCAAGGCTGTTGGAATTTTTTCTTTTCGGTATATTTTTCCAGCTTTCAAACGATTGATCAGTTCTTCCGCTGTCAAATCTATATTCACAACTTCGTCTGCTTCTTCTAGCACCTTATCAGGAATCCGTTCTTTTACTTCGATGCCGGCAATTCCTTTTACCTCTTCATTTAGGCTTTCTATATGCTGAATGTTGACTGCAGTGATAACATTGATGCCTGCTTCAAGCAATTCCATGACATCCTGCCATCGTTTTTCATGCCTGCTTCCTTCCACATTGGTGTGCGCAAGTTCATCTACCACTACCAATTCTGGGTGTAACAGCAAGATGGCATCCAAATCCATTTCTTCCAATTCCTTTCCTTTATAATAGATTTTTCTCCGTGGTATAATCGGCAGTCCGGCTAGCTGTTCTTCCGTTCCAGCACGTCCATGCGTCTCGACATATCCTATTTGCACATCAATGCCGTTGTTTAACATTTCATGTGCTTCCTGAAGCATACGGTAAGTTTTTCCCACACCGGCTATCATGCCGATATAGACCTTGAATACACCCCGCTGTGAACGCCGTATCAGCTGTAGGAAATGCTGTGCGTTTTCTTCTCTATCATTTCTATCCTTCATATTTATGTTTATTTCTGTTGATATTCTTGCAATCTGCCCGAGTTGACGATTAGGGAAATCGCCCTACATCCTTCTCAAAGAGGCAGATTCCGTTATTCGTCTTTCCAATATCCCCGATAAAAGAGTAGCAAGATACCGAAAATCTCCAAACGCCCGATGAGCATCAACGCAGAAAGTATCCATTTGGCTGCATCGGGAAGAGCCGCCCAGGAGAAAGCCGGTCCGAAAGCTCCCAGTCCGGGACCCACATTGCCTATGGCGGATATCACTGTACTCATGGATTCGGTCAGTCCCACTCCACAGCACATCAATAATATCCACCCTATAAAAATACATATCAAGTAAGTTCCGAAAAAAGTGAATACCGTAGCAGAGGTCCGTACTGGGACACAGATACCGTTTACTCGTACCGGTAAAACAGCCCGAGGGTGAAGCATCTGTTTGAACTGATTCCGGATGTTACGGGCAATGATAAGCAACCGCATGTTTTTGACTCCTCCGCTGGTAGATCCTGTACATCCGCCTGAAATCATGGCGAAAATCAGCAACATCCAGGTGCAAGGAGGCCATAAGTTGTAATCATCTGAAGTAAATCCGCAGGAAGTATGAGCAGTAGCTACTTGAAACAGGGCTTTACGGAAGGACGTTTCCAAATCGTAGTAGTCAGTCAGGAATAGGGCTCCAGTAATGAACAGGGTGAGTATTCCGACGGACTTCAGAAACCAGCGTAATTCTTCATCTTTCCATAAATGGCGAAAGTTACCACGCATAGCAGCCAAATAATAAAGAGAGAAATTGACGCCAGACAGAATCATAAAAATTGAAATCACGTATTCAATGTAGGGCGAATTCCAGTAGGCCACACTTGCCTGCTTGGTAGAGAAGCCACCGGTTGCGGTTGTAGCAAAGGCGTGACAGACGGCATCAAAACCACTCATACCACCCCCTACAAGCAGAAGAGTTTCCACAGCTGTCAGTCCGATATAGATTGTCCACAGCCACCGTGCCATCACTTTGATTTTGGGGTGAATCTTGTCATGGGTAACTCCCGTTGCCTCTGACAGGAAGAGCTGTTGGCTGCTGCCCGAAAATAGAGGCAACAGTGCAATAGTAAAAAGAACGATGCCAAGTCCACCAATCCACTGGGTCAGACTTCTCCAGAACAACAGTCCGTGGGGAAGGGTTTCGATATGATCCAATATCGTGGCACCGGTAGTGGTGAACCCTGACATGGTTTCAAAAAAGGCATCGGATATTGATGGAATATATCCACTAAATAGGAAAGGAAGCATTCCCAGTGCCGAAAACAGTATCCACGAAAGACTGACAATACAATAACCGTCACGTCGATTGATGGATACTTCATTTCGTTTACCCCCCAACAGCAGCAGTCCACCAAGTACAACGTTAATAAGCAGCGTTTCTAAAAAATGAATATAGTCTTCTTCCTGATAGTAGAAGGAAACACCTGCACAAAGTGCGAAAAACCCCGCTTCTACCAGTACAAGCACGCCTAATGCATATGAAACATTTCGATAGTTGACCATACAGTCCCTGTTTCTCTGAAAAGAAACTTTATTGCTTTGATACCATTCTTCCATTGTTCTTTTATTTTAATTTTATTACATGAGAAACAAGGACTGTGCCATTGTTCGAAATCTTTCATTATCACTTGAAAATCAGCAGCTATGAAGATATAAAAGAGGAATGAAAAGGCAAACTGTTTTCTCAATCTGAGAAGAAACCTTTTCATTTTGAGAAAACAAGTCTTTCCTTTCCATAGTCCTTAAGAGTACAAGGTGGTGGACATGTTAAAATCCGATGCCGATCCCTGCTACCAGGTAAGTTCGGTCATATACCGGTGATACGATAGCTTGAACAGATAAGGGGATTGCTAAATGGTTTGACAACGATACTTCCTTGGAAACTTTCAGAGATACGTCTGTAAAAGCGGCTTTATGGTGATACATTCCTTTCCAGGGAGTAAAGCCGACAGCGGGAGTCAGCACTATGTCTGCAGGTAGCCGGAAGGGATAGGAGGCCGAAAGGTAAGTAGATGCCTGCAGATTGCCCTTCTCATTCTTGTCTGCCCCGGCAAACATGGTGCTCCATGAAAGGGACAGCGGAAAAGAATCGCTGAAGCAGTAAGCCAATGTAGCCTCGAAATAATGGCTGTTTTTGTAATGGCCATAAGGTTGGTTGATACCGCTCCACCAATAATCGGACAAGGTGGCCGTTAAATTCCGGTAGGTATATCCGAGGTTGATGTCCCATTCTTTGGAACCTCCCTCTTCCCATTTGGTGAGTGACTGGCTGCCCCAAACATTGAGGGAAAAACCAGCATAGCCCAGCGTGAGAGAAGGCTGTACCGAACAACCGGACTGCTGATCGGCTCCGCGCCAGACATAGTCAGAAACGAAATCCGCCTTGGCATGAACTGATAGTTTGTTTTGTGCAGAAACTTGTAAAGGATATAAACAAGCCACTACTCCTATGAGAAGCAGATTTTTTTTGATAAAAGCATACATAGTACAAACAGATTAAATGTTATTTCTTATGTTCATCTAAAGCAACATTCAGTTTCAACACATTGATTTTGGAAGGCCCGAAAACGCCGAAAAGCGGTCTTTCGATATGGTTTTCCACCAGTGCTTTCACTTCTTCTTCGCTCAATCCCCTGGCAGTAGCTACCCGTTTTATCTGCACATAGGCACAGGCCGGTGTGATGTCAGGATCCAATCCGGAGGCACTGGCCGTTACCATTTCTGCAGGCACCTCCGCACGTTTCAGGTACGGATGGTGCAGCAAAAAGGTGTCTATCCGGGCCTCGACTTCTTTCAGGTAGCTTTCATTGGTTACCCCTTTGTTGCTGCCGGCCGAGCTGGTGCCGTCGTAACCGTCACCTGCACAGGAAGGTCGTCCCCAAAAATAAATATCTTGGGTAAACCGCTGTCCGACGTTGGCTACCCCCACTACTTTTCCGTTCAGGCTAACGGTTTCGACATTGCCACCCTCACCCGGCGCGGCGAACTGGGCATACGCCCACAGGACCAGCACATAACATACGGACAAAAACACACAAAAAACAAGAGTGAGTTTTATTGATTTTATAAGATTCTTCATAATGAATATTTTTACGAGTCAATTTAAAATAATTTGAATAAATTATCATGAAAGATAGGTTAGACAAATAGTCCAACGAGCAGATCAATCAGCTTGATACCCACAAAAGGAGCTATTAAACCGCCTACCCCATAGATAAGCAGGTTTCGACGAAGCAGAGCACTGGCACCGATCGGCTTGTAGGCAACTCCTTTCAGCGCCAGAGGTATCAGCGCAGGAATGATGAGCGCATTGAAGATGACGGCAGACAGGATGGCACTTTCGGGACTGTGAAGCCCCATGATGTTAAGGGCACCCAATTGAGGAACAGAAACCATGAACAAGGCCGGAATGATAGCAAAGTATTTTGCCACATCGTTAGCGATGGAGAAGGTGGTCAGTGTACCTCGTGTCATCAACAGCTGCTTTCCTATCTCTACGATTTCGATCAGTTTAGTCGGGTCATTATCCAGGTCAACCATGTTGCCGGCCTCTTTTGCCGCCTGTGTACCGCTGTTCATGGCTACCCCTACGTTGGCCTGTGCCAAAGCCGGAGCATCGTTTGTACCGTCACCCATCATGGCCACCAGCTTGCTGGCCGCCTGTTCCCGACGGATGTAATTCATCTTGTCTTCCGGCTTGGCTTCGGCGATGAAGTCATCCACACCCGCTTTTTTGGCAATGTATTGTGCCGTCAAGGGATTGTCTCCCGTTACCATCACCGTTTTGACACCCATTTTTCGTAAGCGTTCAAATCGCTCTTCTATACCTGGTTTGATAATGTCCTGCAATTCAATGACACCGGCTACTTTCTGATTGACACAGACCACCAAAGGAGTACCTCCGTTGCCTGATATGTTTTGAATAGCATCTTCCGTTTCCTGGGGGAAGTCATAACCGGCTGCCTGCGTCAGGCTGCGGATGGCATCAAAAGCCCCTTTACGAATTTGGGTACCGTCTTTCAGGTCTACGCCAGAGCATTTGGTTTCCGCCGTAAACGGGATTATATGGGCCCCTTTCGTTTCCGTCTGGAGTGTATGCATGCGGATGCCTTGTTCGCGTCCCAATTCGATGATGGATTTACCTTCCGGAGTGTCATCGGCTAAGGAAGAGAGCATGCATATTTCCACAAAGGGGCGCAGAGGAATCTCTTTGACCGGATGAAAGGCTGTAGCCTTACGGTTTCCGATAGTGATGGTACCCGTCTTGTCCAGTAAAAGTGTATCCACATCTCCTGCTGTCTCAACGGCTTTTCCTGATTTGGTGATGACATTGGCACGCAGTGCGCGGTCCATACCTGCAATTCCGATGGCGGAAAGCAGTCCACCGATGGTGGTAGGAATCAGACAGACAAAGAGAGACAAGAAAGCGGCTATCGTAATGGTAGTGCCGGAATAGTCGGCCATCGGCTTCAGCGTAATGCACACCACCAGAAAGACAAGTGTGAATACAGCCAGCAGGATAGTCAGTGCAATCTCATTCGGCGTTTTCTGCCGGCTAGCCCCTTCGACCAATGCAATCATCTTGTCAAGGAAACTCTCTCCGGGCTGTGTGGTAACCACCACCCGAATCCGATCTGAGAGCACTTTTGTACCCCCAGTTACCGAACTTTTATCTCCGCCGGCTTCACGGATAACCGGAGCGGATTCTCCCGTAATCGCACTTTCATCGATGGAGGCCAGACCTTCTATGATTTCACCGTCTGCAGGAATGACATCCCCTGCTTCACACTCAAAGACATCGCCTTTCTTCAGTTGGGAACTGCTTACAGACTCCAGCTTTCCATCTGTGACCCGCTTGGCAGGTGTTTCCTCACGAGTCTTGCGCAGGCTGTCAGCCTGAGCCTTGCCCCGTGCTTCGGCGATGGCTTCCGCAAAGTTGGCAAAAAGCAAGGTCAGAAAAAGAATGACGAAAACGCTGAAGTTATAGATTACCGAGCCCTGTGCACCGCTTACCGCTGAATAGACGGTCACCGGCAGCATGAAAAAGGTGGCGATTTCCACTGTGAACATAATAGGGTTTTTCACCATCAGTCGTGGATTCAGTTTGACGAAAGACTGTTTGAGACTGGCTTTCAGCTGGTCTTTCTGAAACAAAGAGTTGTTTGTATTTTTAGTATTCATATTTTCTTGCTATTAAGTTGTAATTAGAGAGTAAAATGTTCCGTCAGTGTGGTCAGGGCCTGTGCCGGGAAGAAAGACAAGGCTGCTACAATAAAGATAACAGCAAAAGTCATGACAGCAAAGGTCACTGTATCGGTTTTCAGCGTACCAGCACTTTCAGGAATGTATCTTTTCTGAGCCAGCAGTCCGGCCAAAGCTACCTGGCCGATAATCGGAATGAAACGGCTCAGGATCAGTACAATGCCACAGGAAAAATTCCAGAACCAGGTATTGTCACCCAAGCCTTCGAATCCAGATCCGTTATTGGCCGCACAAGAGGTAAACTCATAAAGCATTTCTCCCAATCCATGGGAACCAGGATTGTTGAGCCATCCGCCTTCACTCGCCACAAAAGTCGGGGCATGAACATACAGATAGGCAGCCAGAGCCGTTCCTACCAGGATGACAAACGGATGCAGCAGCGCTACGATAGAAGCGATTTTCATTTCGCGAGCTTCCACCTTGTGGCCCATGAATTCAGGAGTTCGGCCTACCATCAACCCGCTGATAAATACAGCGATGATGAGGAACGTAAAGTAATTCATCCAGCCTACGCCGACACCACCGAACCACGTATTAATCTGCATGTTCAGCATTTCTATCATCCCTGAAAGAGGCAGGGTAGAGTCATGCATGCCGTTGACAGACCCATTGGAGGTTACGGTGGTCGCAACACTCCACAATCCGGTGGCACCAGCCCCCAAACGTATTTCTTTTCCTTCCATTGAGCCATTTTCTTGTGCAATTTCCATGTCATCAATACGTGGATTACCTCCCATCTCTTGTGATACATTGACACAGGCTCCAATCAGAAAGGCTACCAGCATAACTCCATAGATGCTGTATCCTAATTTCTTCCGTTTCACATAAAATCCGAATGCAAAAGCCATAGCCATAGGAATAATCAAGATGGACCAGCATTCTATCATATTGGATAAATAGGTCGGATTTTCCAAGGGATGGGAAGAGTTAACACCGAAATAGCCTCCGCCATTGGTACCCAACTGTTTGATGGGGATAATGGCAGCCGCCGGACCTTGTGATACATATTGGGTTTCACCTTCCAGGGTGGTTACTTCCATTTTTCCGTCAAATCCCATGGGAGTACCTTGCGTAATTAGAATAAAGCCGACAACTAAAGACAACGGAAGAAGAATACGGGTACAGCTAAGTACCAGAAATTTCCAGAAATTGCCGATAGTTTGTGTGGTCTTTTCTCCCAAAGCTTTCATAATTCCTGCCATGGCAGCCATACCGGTAGCAGCAGTTAGGAACTGGAACAGCATAATAACGAAGAGCTGAGTAAAATAGGTTAAGTTACTTTCTCCACTGTAGTGCTGTTCGTTGCAGTTTACCATAAACGAAATGCAGGTGTTGAAAGCCTGGTGAGCACTTTGTGCCAAATTGCCATCCGGATTCAGAGGCAACCAACCTTGCAAGGTAAGCAACACCATACCCCAAATGAACCAAAACAGATTCACGGTGAGTAGTGCTCTCAAGAATTGTTTCCAGTTCATTTCTTCATCGGGATGAATGCCCGAAAGACGGAAAATCCATCCTTCTATCGGCTTCATAAAATCTGTCCAAACCTTTTTTCCTCGATATACACGAGCGATGTATTTCCCCAGCGGATAGCTGAGAACAACCATCAATACCACTTGGGCTACTATACCTATTATTTCTGTATTCATAATTTCTACTTTTTAGAATTTTTCCGGCTTAACCAAGACATAAGCAAGATAGCCGAACAAGATAATACCTACGATAAACAATGCTGTATACATACCTTTCTTTTTTTATAGGTTATCGAACCAATCGATACACTTCATAAACAGTTTAAAACAGGCCAATCCGCTGACTACACAGATGGCGATTCCAATCATTTCGTTCATTTTCTTTTCATTTTATTTATTACAATTATTATGAGTTATACATGATGGTATCATATAGGCAAGGGATGTGCCAAGAAAATAAATCAAGAACTAACAGACTGTGTATCAGCTATAAAAAGAAATTCAACTGGCTATAAAGCAAGAGAGCGGCCCTCTCAGAATGAGAAGGTCGCTCTCTTGAAATGAAATGATAAAGAAACCGGATATTTTATGTTATTGAATGCCGTAAGAGTCTATTTTTCGGTATAAAGTGGCAAGACCGATTTTCAGTAAACGAGCTGTTTCTGTCTTGTTCCCATGGGTATGTTGGAGCACTTTGAGAATATGCTTTCGTTCAATAGCTGCCAATTCAAACTCATCTCCCTTATCGTCACTGCGTGAGCATGGATGATGCTGAAGTTCAATGGGAAGGTCTTCCAAGGTTATCTGGTTGTCGCAGATGATGACACTTCTTTCAATGACATTGCGCAATTCGCGCACATTGCCTTTCCATTCTGCCTGCCGAAGGGTAAGCAAGGCATCCGGATCTATATCTTCAATGTGTTTGTTGAACTTAGCAGCATAACGCTGCAGAAACATGCGGGCTAAACTCTCGATGTCTCCTTTTCTCTCCCGAAGAGCCGGCAGGTGAATTTGAAAGACTGACAGACGGTAAAAAAGGTCTTCCCGGAATCCTCCTTTCTCTATCTCTTCCTTTAAATGACGGTTAGTAGCTGAGATGATGCGTACATCTACTTGGGTTCGCTTCGTGTCTCCGAGTTTGATGTATTCTCCTGTTTCTAAAACGCGCAGCAGACGGGCTTGCAATTCAAAGGCCATCTCTCCAATTTCGTCCAAGAATATGGTACCATGATTGGCGATTTCAAATAATCCTTTCTTATCCTTAACTGCACCGGTAAAGGCGCCAGCCTTGTAACCAAACAATTCACTTTCCAACAAATCCTTACTGAAAGCCGAACAGTTAATTTCCACGATAGGATACTGTGATCGGGCGCTGGCTGTATGAATGGCATGGGCAAACACTTCCTTGCCTGTTCCAGTCTCTCCGGTCAGTAAAATCGGGACATCGGTCTTGGCTACTTTTTGAGCCAGACTGATTGCTTGTTGCAAACACTCTGACTGGCCGATGATAGACTGAAAAGAATATGTTAGAGGAGCGTCATTCTTCCCCTTTTTCTTTTCACTCTCTTCTATGGCACGGCTGATGGTAGGAATAATCTTACGGTTATCATCTCCTTTAGTAATATAATCAAATGCTCCATTTTTAATGGCTTGTACACCATCTGGAATGTTTCCATGCGCGGTAAGTAAGATAACAGCTGCATCCGGTTGAATTCTGTGAATGTCGAAAATGAAGTTCACTCCGTTTCCATCCGGTAGGAAAACGTCACAAAGTACCACTTCAAAACGTTGAGTATTCAGCATTTTCAAAGCTGAACGGCAATCTGCGGCTTTCGAGGCCTGGTAACCTTCTAATTCAACCATTCGAGCCAGCAGGTTACGTATAGGGTCTTCGTCATCAATAATTAAGATATGTATCATAAACCTAATTTCCGCAACACTATAATTTGATATTTTTTATAAGCACCTGAGCAACAAAAAGTTGCTCAGGATTTTGCCATGTCAGAAATTTCACTTATCTTAGTGTTGCAAAATAAAAACAAACAAAATTCTGAATGACATGGCAAAAGTACAAATAAAATCTGAGAAACTCACTCCTTTTTGGGGAATTTTTTCGATTATGAAGCAATTTGATGCTCTTTTAGCTCAAACCATATCGTCTTTTATGACAACTTGTACTTTGCCATCAGCATTGGGCATATTATAAAGAAGAAATTGTATCTCGTTACTCATAATTTATTACTTTAGATGCAAAGTAAGTGATTTATTTTTATAACAATGTGCCTATAGTGTAATCTTTAACAAGATATAACAAAAAACGCTTGTGTTATAGCATGTAATAGTGTGAAAGAATGTAAAATGAGCCCTTGCTTTTGGCTGTTACTATAGATTAGCATTGAAATATGTTGTCAAAATGTTGGCAATTTCTAGAAACAAAAAATCCTAACCGCTTATTATCAAGCAGTTAGGATTTTCTTCGGTGCGCCTGATAGGACTCGAACCTACACGGCCTAAACCACTAGATCCTAAGTCTAGCGCGTCTACCAATTTCGCCACAAGCGCATTCTTGGGTGCAAAGATACAATAATAATTTGAATAAAAAGAATAAAAATGAAAAAAATGATGGTTTTACTTGCTTTTTACGAGAAATAATGGTAATTTTGCAAACAGATACTGTTCTATTTTTATTTTGCAAAAATGAAGGCAGAATGGTAAGGACAGATAAAAACTAAATAACAGGAATATGAAAAAAATATGGGTTATGATGCTGGCTACATTGATGGTTTCTTTCACGATGATGGCTGGAAATGTGAAGAAATCAACTACTCTTCCTATTGTGGGAGAGGTCGTAAAGGCTTCTCATCCGATGATTCAGTATGTTGGACGTGTGAGTTTTGCTAAGAATCCTGACGTAGCCAGTTTCAATTATCCGGGAACTATGATTGAGGCTAGTTTCCAAGGTTCTTCTCTGAAAATGCTGTGTCGCCCGAAAACTGGATATTTCATGGCGCAGATTGATGGTTGCGAACCTTTCAAAGTGGGCTTTAATGCCGAACGCGATTCGGTTGTTACCCTGGCTGCGGCTTTGCCAAAGGGGGTGCATCATGCTAAGGTGATGTATGTGATAGAAGGTTTGTTCCGTAAACCGGAATTCAGAGGATTTGTTCTTGATAAGGGATGTCAGCTCGTTGAGGCTCCGGCTCTCCCGGAACGGAAGATTGAATTTATCGGAAATTCAATCACCTGCGGTTATGGCGTAGAAAGTATCAACATGTCTGATCCTTTTGAGGATGAAACGGAGAACCATTGGCTTACTTATGCCAATATCGTAAGTGACAGTCTGAAGGCTCAGCATACTTCTATCTCCCGCAGTGGTATCGGTGTATATCGTAATTATAATGGTCCGAAGACAGGTGATGCCGATAACATGCCTTGGCAATATGAATATACCTTATTTGACCAGCATGATGAAAAATGGGATTTTGCCAAGTATCAGCCTCAGTTAGTCTGTATCAATCTGGGTACGAACGATCTTTCTACCAAGAATTATGATATTCAACTCTACGAGAAGAATTATCGCATGTTTCTTAAAACGGTACGTAGCAAGTATCCTCATGCAAAGATTGTGATGTTAACAGGTCCGATGCTCGGCGAGAAGGAGAGTAGCAAGCAGCGAACTGTGCTTGATAGAATCTGTGCTGATGCCAATAAAACGGATAAGAATATTTACCGTTTCGATTTCAGTTTCCAGAAAGGAGATTTAGGTTATGGCGCCAGCTGGCATCCTAGTATGTTGCAGCATCGGAAGATGGCAGCAGAATTGCTTCCGTTCCTGAGAAAACTGATGAATTGGAATTAAATGAAATTGCATGTTTCCAAAACAAAATTATATGATAACAATGAACACAAAAAATCTATTATTGTTGGCATCTCTTACATTGGCGATGCCTCTGACAGCACAGACTCCGCAAGAGGATTTCAAGCGGGATATTACGCTTTCGGGTAGTAACTATGTAGCTTATCGTGGTCCGCAGAAGCAGTTGACTGCGGCTCCTAAAGGTTATAAGCCTTTCTATCTGAGCCATTATGGCCGTCATGGTTCCCGCTATATGATTGGCAAGAAGGCTTATGATGTGCCTTATTTCTCTCTGCTCAAAGCGAAGCAGGAGGGCAAACTGACAGCTAAGGGCGAGGAAACGCTGGCTAAGGTGAAGATTATTCGTGAGGAGGCGAAGGGGCGCGATGGCGAACTGACTCCGCTCGGAGCTCTCCAGCATCAGGGTATCACCAGAAGAATGATGGAGCGATTCCCTGAGATTTTTGCCGGTAATACGAATATTGAGGCCCGAAGTACTTTGGTAATCCGATGTATTCTCTCTATGGAGAACGGTTTGCAGCAGATGCTGCGTATCAATCCGAAACTTCATATCTTCCATGATGCCAGCGAGCATGATATGTATTATATGAACCAGGGCGACCGATATCTGGACAGCTTGAAAAACAGCGTGGGTATCAAGGTGGCACAGCAGGAATTTGCACAGAAGCACGTTAGTTATAGCCGTGTGATGCAGGAACTGTTCAACGACCTTGCCTGGGTGAAACAGAATATCAACCAGAGTGACCTGAACAGAAAACTTTATGAGATGGCAAGCTCAATCCAAGGCACGGAACTGAGAGGCAAGGTTTCGCTCTATGACCTCTTTACGGAGGAGGAACTGTATCAGAACTGGCAGAATGCCAACATCTGGTGGCAGATGGCTTACGGCAACTCGCCTTATACGGGGAATGTGCAGCCGTTCTCCCAGCGTAATCTCTTGAGAAACATTATCCAGAAGGCGGATAGCTGCATCGCCTTGCCGCATCCGGGAGCTACATTGAGATATGGACACGATACGATGGTTACTCCGCTTACCTGTTTGCTGGATTTGAATGGATATGGCGAAGAGATTAAGGATCTGGAGAAGATTGCTTCTCAATGGTGGGATTATAAGATTACTCCGATGGCTACGAATTTGCAGTTTGTTTTTTATAGAAACAAGGCGAATGATGTGCTGGTGAAGGTGCTTTTGAATGAAGACGAGGCTACTTTGCCTATCAAGGGCGATGTGGCACCTTATTACCACTGGAATGACTTTAAGGAATACTGCCTGAAAAAGCTGGCGGGGTATAAAAGGTAAAAATGAAGGCTACTGACTGCCCCCGTTCCAGGCGATGGAATCGCCTGGAACGGGGGCAGGAGGGGGACTGGCTTCTTTTTTGCTGAACGCGAAACGCGAAATGCAGAAATGCAAATGGCTAGATAATAAAAAAGGGGCTTAAGCTTTTTGAGGCTTAAGCTCCTTTTTTTATGATGGGCGCTTTTCTTGCGCTTTCTTTTTCGCTTTCTTAGCGCTTTTTATTGCTTCGATAACCAGTCTTTATCCTTCTGGTCTTCTTCGAAATCTTTTTCTGAGAAGAGGTTGGTCTGACCAGTCAGTTCGTCAATCACCTGTTGCTCGCTTTTGCCAGCATCTGGATCAAGGTTTTCACCTTCATTCTCTGAGTCAGAACCATCCGGTTCCTCATCATTATCCTCAGAAGGAGGTTCTGGGAATCGGGTTGGATCCAGTTCCTCGATACTTTCAATCTTCCATGTCGTGAGGCGCTTACCCTTTGCCTTGAAACTCTTCTGTGCAATGAACTGCTCAGCATCGATTTCTTCGGCAGGACGGATGGCATCCACACCGCCATAAGTAACCTTGATGCGTGGATAAACCGTATCGGTAAGCAAGATGAGCTTGCAGTTAGGGTTCTCTCCCATGAAATTCTGATGGCGCTTGGTGGCATCCATCGTGAATCGCTTGATGTATGGATATCCCTGATTGTCGGCATCGTAGAGAATTGCTGTCCATATCTTATGTTCATCCCATTTCTCTAAGCGGATGATGTTGTCCTCGTAGTGGTTGTTGACATCGAAATTGGTGATGTAGAATTCACCGTTGTCGAGTACTACCAAGATAGAATCATCATCATTGAATTCGCCCAGGAAGCGGCCGTTCTCATCGTAGTTGATGCGGTTTACGTCTGGGTCGAACCAAACCTTTCTGCCTCCTAACGTGCTGTGGCCGTGACTCTTCAGACCGATGCGGCGAATGGTGCGCTTGGTAAGGAGATTACCTTTGGCAGCACGCCCCTTGATCAGAATGTCTGAGAAATCCTTCTCCAGGAAGATGCTCTGGCGCTTCTTCGTCAGGTCTGGCTCCATCGTACACTTGATGATTTCAGCTTCTCCATTCGGGTTGGCGGTGAAATAGATAACGCGGCTGCCAGCTGTGCCCTGAGTGATGTCATACAACTTGTCGCGGGTCATGGCGGTTACATTGAATCGCTTGATGAAGTAATCGCCTTGTTTGCCGTCGCGGTAAACACAGTTGTAGATGGTGCGCTTGTCGTTCTTCTTGAATACCTGTACATGGAGGATATTCTTGCCAACGAATATCTTGTCGGCTACCTTGGTGACTTTAAACTTACCATCCTTATAAAAGATGATGATGTCATCGAGGTCGGAGCAGTTGCATACGAATTCATCCTTCTTCAACCCTGTACCAACGAATCCTTCCTGACGGTTGATGTAGAGCTTCTGGTTAGCCTCTACCACCTTAGTCACCTCAATGGTATCGAAGTTTCTGATTTCTGTTTTGCGAGGATGGTTCTTTCCATACTTGCCCTTGAGATATTCAAACCAGTTGATGGTAACATCGGTCATGTGAGCCAGGTCGTTCTCAATCTCAGCAAGTTCAGCCTTAATTTTCATCAGCAGTTCGTCTGCCTTATCCTTATTATATTTAAGGATTCGCTGCATCTTGATTTCCAGAAGTTTGAGGATGTCCTCGCGGGTAATTTCCCGATGGAAGGCATATTCTACCATACCCTTACCGTCTACTTCGGCAGTAAAGAGTTTGTCTTTGAATGGTTCGAGTTTTGAGTCGATGAAGGCAACAACCTCATCCTGACTCTTACTCTGCTCAAACTTTCGCTCCTTGTAGATGCGTTCTTCGATGAAAATCCGTTCGAGAGAAGAGAAGAAGAGCTGCTCCTCCAATTCTCCCTTTCTGATCATCAGTTCCTTGCGCAGCAATCCCATAGTGCGGTCTACGCTGTGGCGCAACACATCGCTGATGGTGAGGAAAACAGGCTTGTTGTCTTCGATGACACAGCAGTTGGGCGAGATGTTGATTTCGCAATCGCTGAATGCGTAGAGTGCATCCATCGTTTTATCTGATGAGGTTCCTGGTGCCAGATGCACAAGAATCTCAACATTTGCTGAAGTAACATCGTCTACCTTGCGTGCTTTAATCTTACCCTTTTCAACCGCTTTGGTGATAGAATCGATGAGGCTGCCTGTAGTCTTGCTGAATGGTATCTCGCTGATAACGAGTGTCTTGTTGTCGAGCTTGTCTATCTTGGCTCTTACCTTCAATGCACCACCTCGCTGTCCATCATTGTATTTACTTACATCGATGGCACCGCCTGTAGGGAAGTCGGGATAGAGTTGGAATGGCTCGCCCTTGAGATAGTGGACGGCAGCATCGCAAATCTCATTGAAATTATGTGGCAAAACCTTACTGCTCAATCCCACGGCAATACCCTCGGCACCTTGTGCCAGGAGCAGCGGGAATTTGGCAGGGAGCGTGATAGGCTCCTTGTTTCTGCCATCATAAGAGAGTTGCCAGTCGGTGGTTTTTGGATTGAAAACCACGTCGAGAGCAAACTTAGAGAGGCGTGCCTCGATATATCGGGGAGCAGCGGCACGGTCGCCCGTAAGAATGTTTCCCCAGTTACCCTGCGTATCGATGAGCAGGTCTTTCTGTCCCATCTGTACCAAAGCATCTCCGATAGACGCATCGCCATGAGGGTGAAACTGCATGGTATGTCCCACGATATTGGCAACCTTGTTGTATCTTCCGTCGTCCATGCGCTTCATAGAGTGGAGGATGCGTCGCTGTACCGGTTTCAAACCATCCTCAATATGAGGAACGGCACGTTCGAGGATCACATACGAGGCATAGTCGAGGAACCAGTTCTGATACATTCCGCTGAGGTGATGTACAGCAGAAGCATCGAATCGGTTCACCGGCTTATAATCGGAATGTTCTTCGGTCGAAATCTCCTCGTTGGCATCTTCTGCAGCATCCTGTTCAGATTCTGTAGAAGAATTTTCCAAATTTGGCGATTTTTCCTCTTCAAGACCGTTTTTATCTTTAATTTCGTCGCTCATATATAGCTTTTAATACTTATTTTATTAATTTATGGCAAAAATACAACAATTTTTCGAGAAAAAAGAGTATCTTTGCCGAAAATTTGAAAAAAATAAGATTTAATCATGGCACAGGAAGATGTTTTTAAGAAAATTGTAAGCCATTGCAAGGAATATGGCTTCGTGTTCCCAAGTAGTGAAATTTATGATGGCTTGGCTGCCGTTTATGACTATGGTCAGAATGGTGTTGAGCTCAAAAACAATATCAAACAGTACTGGTGGCAGAGTATGGTATTGTTGCACGAGAACATTGTTGGTCTCGATGCAGCTATCTTCATGCACCCTACAGTATGGAAGGCATCTGGACACGTAGATGCTTTCAATGACCCATTGATTGATAACCGCGATTCAAAGAAGCGTTATCGTGCCGATGTGCTCATCGAGGATCACATGGCTAAGTATGAGGAGAAGATTGCCAAGGAGATTGCCAAGGCTAAGAAGCGCTTCGGCGACAGCTTCGATGAGGCTCAGTTCCGCGCTACCAATCCTCGCGTTCTGGAGAACCAGAAGAAGTTTGATGACCTCCATGCCCGCTATACTGAGGCTATGCAGGGACCTAACCTGGAGATGCTGAAGCAGATTATCGAGGATGAGGGTATTGTTTGCCCTATCAGCGGTACCAAGAACTGGACTGATGTCCGTCAGTTCAACCTGATGTTCTCTACCCAGATGGGTGCAGCAAGCGATGCTACAAGCAAGGTATATCTCCGTCCAGAGACTGCTCAGGGTATCTTCGTAGATTATCTGAGTGTTCAGAAGACCGGCCGTATGAAGTTGCCATTTGGTATCTGCCAGATTGGTAAGGCTTTCCGTAACGAGGTTGTTGCCCGTCAGTTCGTATTCCGTATGCGTGAGTTCGAGCAGATGGAGATGCAGTTCTTCTGCCAGCCTGGTACTGAGATGAAGTGGTTTGAGTATTGGAAGAAGGTTCGTCTGGCTTGGCACGAGGCTCTCGGTATGGGTAATGAGAATTACCGTTACCACGATCACGAGAAGCTGGCTCACTATGCCAATGCTGCTACCGACATCGAGTTTAAGATGCCATTCGGTTTCAAGGAGGTAGAGGGTATCCACAGCCGAACCAATTTCGACCTTTCTCAGCACGAGAAGTACAGCGGCCGTTCTATCAAGTACTTCGATCCAGAGAAGAACGAGAGCTATGTACCTTACGATGTAGAGACATCTATCGGTGTAGACCGTATGTTCCTCAGCGTAATGTGCCACTCTTACTGCGAGGAGAAGCTGGAGAATGGCGAGACACGTGTTGTTTTGCGTTTGCCAGAGGCTTTGGCACCTGTTAAGTGTGCTGTGTTCCCATTGGATAAGAAGTATGGTTTGCCAGAGTTGGCACACGAAATCGTTGACGAACTGAAGTTCCACTTCAATACTCACTATGGCGATCCTAAGGATTCTATCGGTAAGCGTTATCGCCGTCAGGATGCTATCGGTACTCCATTCTGTATCACCGTAGACCACGAGACTCCAAACGATCATAAGGTAACTCTGCGTTATCGTGATACCATGGAGCAGGAGCGCGTAGCTATCTCTGATCTTCGCAGCATCATCGAGGAGCGCGTAAGCATCACTAGCGTATTGAAGAAGCTTGGCAAGGAAATCAAGAACTTCTAATTAATCAAATATATCTAGATGAATCTTAAGAGTTTGAAATATTTCTTCTTCCTCATGATGGCAGTGATCACACTGTCATCATGTAGCGAAGATGATGATAATGTCTCGGAATATGCCAACTGGCAGGAGCGTAACGAGCAGGCTTTTGCCGATACATTGGCTTATGCCAGAAAGATGGGTGAAGCTAACGGCTGGTACGTTTATAAGAACTGGACGTTCGAAAACCAGACTCCGAACAAAGATCAGAATGGTAATTTAGTGACCCTTCCTTATAAGGATTGCGATAATATCATCGTTCATGTTCTGAAGAAGGGAGAGGGTACAACTTCTCCTATCCTTACCGATTCGGTACAGGTGAGCTATCGTGGCCGTTTCATTCCTACTGATAATTATAAGGAAGGTTACGTCTTCGACCAGAGTTTTACGGGTACTTTTGATGCTGCTACAGCTAATCCTATCCGTAGTGTGGCCGGTGGATTTATCGATGGCTTTACCACCGCATTGCTCAAGATGCATCCGGGCGACCATTGGCAGGTGTTCATTCCATACCAGCTGGCTTATGGCGAGAGCGGTAATTCTTCAATCCAAGGCTATTCAATGCTCCGTTTTGAGATGGTGCTCAAGAGTTATAAGAGAGCTTCTGGCAAGAAGTGGATTACTAAATAATAAGAATAAAGATTTAGAGAAAAGTATGTGCATATGTTTGAAATGATATATGCACATATTTTTTTGTATGAGCGATATACGAGAAATTAATTTATGCTTTATAGCAAGAAGACAGATTATTTGATGGAGTCGATTCGCCTGGGTAGGGAGATGGATCGGCGCGAGAAACTCAATCTTATTGTAGGGTTGAGTATACCTTCTATGCTGGCTCAGATTTCTACGGTGATGATGTTCTTCATTGATGCTTCTATGGTGGGTCATCTGGGAGCAGAGGCTTCTGCCAGTATCGGATTGATTGAGTCAACTACCTGGCTTATAGGTAGCTTGCTCAGTGCAGCGGCTACTGGCTTTTCTGTACAGGTGGCTCATTTTATCGGAGCTAATGATTTTGCAAATGCCCGTCAGGTGTTTCGTCATGCGCTGATTTGCGGTGTGGCGTTCAGCATTTTTGTTTCTCTTCTCTGTGTCGGCATTCATGCTTATCTGCCTTATTGGCTGGGTGGAGGTGCCGATATTGCCACCAATTCCTCTCGCTATTTTCTGATATATGGTCTGGTACTTCCATTCGTTTTCCTTTATCATATATCCGAAATGATGCTGAAATCTGCGGGCAATATGCATACGCCTAGTGTGATGGCTGTATTGATCTGCATCTGCGATGTGATATTCAATTACCTGTTTATCTATATCCTGAAGTTGGGTGTTGTGGGGGCTGCCTTAGGAACGGCGATGGCTTATGTCTGCATCTCTCTGCCTAATCTTTATCTTGCTGGTTTCAAGAATAAGATACTGAATCTCCGTCAGGACCATGTCCGTTTCCGTTGGGTCAGGTCGTATGTTCATAATGCCTGTAAAATCAGCATTCCGATAGCCATACAGAACATATTGATGAGCGGGGCGCAGATAGTGAGTACCATGATTGTGGCACCTCTTGGCAATATAGCCATTGCTTCCCATTCTTTTGCTATTACGGCAGAGAGTCTTTGCTATATGCCGGGCTATGGTATTGGTGATGCGGCTACTACTCTGGTGGGACAGACGCATGGAGCAGGGCGAGTAGGTTTGTGCAAGAATTTTGCCTATATGACAGTAGGACTTGGAATGGCTGTGATGGCTGTGATGGGAGTGGTGATGTATGTCTTTGCTCCTGAGATGATTGGCGTTCTTTCTCCGGTAGAAAGTATCCGTGAGATGGGTACCATCTGTTTGCGCATCGAGGCTTTTGCTGAACCATTCTTTGCAGCTAGCATCGTGACCTATTGTGTTTGTGTAGGAGCGGGCGATACCAGAAAACCGGCGATGATCAATCTCGGTACCATGTGGCTGGTGCGCCTCACTCTGGCTTATGCTCTTTCCAAGAGCTATGGCTTGGAGGGAGTATGGATAGCGATGGCTATCGAACTCACATTCAGGGGAATCCTCTTCCTTATCCGCCTCTTCAGAGGTTCATGGATGAAGAGTTTTCATGTAGGTTAGGATTGGTTTTCTGCCTCCAATGTTAGTTTTAGGTTAAGATTTGCATACATCGCGAAGATATTCTCTAAAATGTTTGCAAATCTTTTTTATTTTTCTTAATTTTGCATCGCAGACAGTAACCATGTTGCTGGTTTTGTCGTTATATATAGGTGAACTTGTTAAGTAGCATGATATATATATATAATAAGGTATAAAGAAAGAATGATATAGAAAACAATAAATACATAAATAATTAAAATCAGATGAAACTAAGAAAGATTTTTGCAGCAGTTGTACTGTTCCTTTCTGCAGGTACAGCGATGGCACAGCAGATGCCAGCTATTCCGGTAGACAAGAATGTGAAGATAGGTCGTCTTGATAATGGATTGACTTACTACATTCGTCACAACAGTTATCCTGAGAATGTGGCCAGTTTCTACATCGCTCAGAAAGTGGGTTCTATCAATGAGAATGATGACCAGCGCGGTTTGGCTCACCTCTTGGAGCACCTTGCCTTCAATGGTACCGACCATTTCAAGGGCAACTCTCTGCAGGACTATCTGCAGAGCATCGGTGTACAGTATGGCCGTAATCTCAACGCCTATACAGCAGTAGAGAAGACCGTTTATTACTTCACAGATGTTCCTACTACCCGTACTACAGCCGTAGACTCCTGTATGCTTATCCTCAAGGACTGGAGTAATGGTATCAGTCTTACTGAAGATGCTATCGAGAGCGAGCGAGATGTGGTGCACAATGAGTACCGTATGCGCATTGTAGGGCAGCAGCGCATGATAGAGCGTTCACTTCCTAAGCTCTATCAGGGCGAAAAGTATGGCTACCGTTTCCCTATCGGTTTGATGAGCGTTATCGATGGTTGTAAGCCAGAAACTCTCCGTGCTTACTACCGCAAATGGTATCGTCCAGACAATCAGGCTATTATCATCGTAGGTGATGTAGATGTAAATCATATCGAAGCAAAGATTAAGGAACTCTTCTCTGGTATCAAGGTACCTAAGAATGCCGCTAAGATAGAGAAGGTAGAAGTATCTGATAATGATTCAGCCATCTATGTTATCGACAAGGATAAGGAGCAGCAGGTTGATCTCTTCCAGGTTTATATGAAGCACAATGCTGTGCCAGATTCTCTGAAGGGCAATATGAGCTATCTCCTGAAGGGATACATGGATAACGTGATTTCCTCTATGATTGCTGCCCGTTATGCTGAGAAGGCATTGGAGCCAGACTGTCCATATCTTCAGGCAAATGCCGGTGATGGTTCATACCTGATTTCAAGCACTAAGGATGCTTTCACCCTTACCGGTGTTGCTAAGCCAGGAAAGATTAAGGAGGCTTATGCTGCTGTTCTCCGCGAGGCACAGCGTATGCACGAGTTCGGTTTCACAGCTACAGAGTATCAGCGTGCCAAGGATGAATTCATGAGCCTTGTTGACAAGGCTCTTGCCAACAAGGATAAGATGAAGAACGAGCAGTTTACCACCCAGTATGTGGATAACTTCATTTCTAACGAGCCTATTCCGTCAGTAGAAGAGGAGAGCCAGATCTGGAAGATGGTAGTTCCAAACTTGCCTCTTGAGGTTATCAACAGCTATGCCAAGCAGTTGGTTTGCCAGAGCGATACTAACCTTGTATCATTGGTAATGATGCGCGAGCAGGCTGGTGCCGTTTATCCTACCGAGCAGGAACTCTCTGCCATCGTAAAGCAGGTACGTGCTGAAAAGCTCGAGGCTTATGTGGATAATGTTAAGCAGGAACCTCTCATCGCTCAGGCTCCTAAGGCTGGTAAGATTAAGAAGACTGTTGAGAACAAGAAGTTGGGCTTCAAGGAGTTGACTCTTTCTAATGGCGCTAAGGTGGTATTGAAGAAGACCGATTTCAAGGACAATGAGATTGCTTTCGCAGCTTCAGCCAATGTGGGCTATTCTACTTTCGGCAAGGAAGACTTCCTGAATGCTGCATTTGCAGCAGATGTGCTCGATGCTAGTGGTCTTGGCGATTTCTCAAGCAATGATCTTGATAAGGCTTTGGCAGGTAAGCAGGTTGGCGTTTCGTTCAGCTTGAGTCCTTTCAATCATGGTTTGAAGGGTAATTCTACTCCTAAGGACATCGAAACCCTGATGCAGCTCATCTATCTCAAGATGACCGCAGTAAGCAAGGACCAGAAGAGCTTCGACAATATGAAGAGCATGATGGCTACTGTTCTTGCCAACAAGAGCAACAACCCAAGCCTCGTATATCAGGATTCTGTTCAGAGCACCCTCTATTTGGGTAGCAAACTTGCCCGTGTGCCAGAGGCAAGCGATATAAAGGATATCAACTACGACCGTATCCTGGAGATTGGTAAGCAGTTCTACGGCAATGCCAAGGACTTCACCTTCTATTTCGTAGGTAACTATGATGAGAAGACTCTCCTCCCACTCATCGAGCAGTATATCGCCAGTCTGCCAAACAATGGCTTCAAGCTGAAGAACAAGCAGATTCCTTATGCTAATGGTAAGGTAAGCAATGTCTTTACCAAGGCAATGGAGAACCCACAGAACCAGGCAACAGAGATCTGGTATACCAAGGCTCCATTCACCTTGCAGTATATGGTTCTTGCTGATGTTTCAGCCCGCCTTTTGGAGATGAAGTATTTGCGTACTATCCGTGAGGAACTCAGTGCTGCTTATCATGCAGGTGCAAACTATGGTTTGCTTCGCGATTATGATAACAAGGCTGCTATCTCTATTTCTGCCGTGGCTCAGTTGAACCCAGAGAAGTCGGATATCGCTATTCCTTACTTCTTCAAGGGTATGGACGAGACCATCGCCCAGCCAAATGCAGAAGACCTCCAGAAGGTAAAGGAGATTCTCCTGAAGCAGGCTGCTGTTAGCGAAAAAACCAATGGTTATTGGCTTGGTGCGTTGAGCACATACGAGCGTATGGGTGTTGATACTCATAGCGATTACAAGGAGATGGTGAAGAATCTGAAGGCATCTGAGATTTCAGACTTCCTGAAGAATGTCATCTTGAAGAGTGGTAATCACTTCGAGATCATCATGAAGGCAGTGAAGAACGAGAAGTAAAATCTCGGACTTGATATAATAAACTTGAATAATAAACGAAAAAATCCCGTTGTACAAGCCAGATGGCTGACAACGGGATTTTTACGTTTTTTTCTTTTCCCAAAATTTTTGAAACTCATCATTTAAGAGTCGTTTCGAAAATCTCTCTTTAAAAAGAAAGGATGCGTCTTTATATTGTATAAGAGCATCATCTTCCCTCCTTTACGTCATGTTTCCGAAGAGTATTAACCTCTTCTCTTTGCCTTAGAGGCAAGAGCCTCGCGGCGATCCTGAAGAATCTGTTGGCATCTATCGATAGCCTGATTCTGATTTTCTGAATTTACCTTAATTAAATCATTCATAACCTATTGATATTTGTTAACCGCTTGCAAAGATAGGGGTTTTCTACCTATTTCTAGGTACAAAATGCATGAAAATACGTGTTTTATTCGTTATTTTTTGATTTATGTCAAAAAAATGTGCAATCGTTTGAACAATTCCCCCCCCCTAGAATGATAATTGGTATTTCCTGAACGATTTTTTCATAGTCTTTTAAACGAATTGTCATAGTATTCGTCTATAATAACGTAGAAAGAGCAGAAATGCTGAGTTTTTAGGGAGATTCATACCGTGAAATAGGGATTTTTCTTATCGTATTCCCGATTTTTTTGCGAACTTTGCACCCGAAAGAACAATAGAAAGTATTGGGTATATATAAATAAGAGTGATAAAATAAATATATAGAAAGCAATGAAAAAGGTATTTCTTTTGGCTGCCCTCGTGCTCGCATGCACAGCTGGCAGCAACGCAAGCGCTATGAACGAGGCAGCGCTCAATGCCTCAATGTCTGAGATGATGCCGGTTAAGAAAACGACTAAGAAGACAACAAAGAAGACTTCAAAGAAGACTACGACCAAGAAGACTTCTACAAAGAAAACAACTTCTGCTACATCTAACACAACAGCAGCAACAACTACAACTTCTGCAACAACAACTGCTGCAACAACCAGCAATGCCGTCGCTTCTACCAGTGCAACCAGCAATGCAGGCTCAGCCGTTGCAGGTATCTTGAGTGCTGTACTGGGCGGAAACTCTAACAGCAGCAGTTCTGCAGGTAGCAGTATTATCAATGGCATTCTGAATAATGTAATCGGTTCAGGTACCTTCAGTAAGCAGGATCTCTGTGCCCATACCTGGAAGTACAGCAAGCCGGGATGCGCCTTTACCTCTGAGAATCTCCTGGCACAGGCTGGCGGTGAGATTGCTGCCAACAAGGTAGAGGAGAAGTTGAGTGAGTATTACAGCAAGTTTGGCTTCAGTAGTTCAAACACCTATTTCACCTTCAAAACTGATGGAACTTTCGCTGCCAAGATAGATGGCAAGTCATGGCAGGGCAATTATACTTTTGATGAGAAGACTCACGCCATTCAGATGAAGGGATTAATCTTGAGTATGTCGGGTTATGCTACGAAGACTGCCAATGGCATCAGCCTGCTCTTCGACCAGAAGAAGTTGCTCAACCTCATCAAGACCATCGGTTCCCTCAAGGGTAATTCTACGCTCAGCGCTATCGGTACTATCGCCAATAATTACGATGGTATGCGTGTAGGTTTCGAGATGACTAAGTAATCCTGAAGGATAGAATCCATAACTGAGCCTTCTGTTGGAGTGGGCTCAGTAGATGATAATCGCCCTGTAAGAAGTAAAGCATCTTTCAAGCTATGCTTTGCTCTTTACAGGGCGATTTTTATTGTTTATTTCACGCTCAGTTTCATTGTCTTTACATCCTTGCTGTTGGTTCCTATCATAATCTGGAAGTCGCCTGGTTCTATCACGTGCTTCAGATCTGCGTTGTAGAACTTGAGCATATCTGGGGTGATATCAAAGCTTACCTCCTTGCTTTCACCTACTGCCAGATGGATGCGCTGGAAGCCTTTCAGTTCCTTTACAGGGCGGGAGATGCTGGCTACCATGTCACGGATGTAGAGCTGCACAATCTCGTCGGCATCGCGGGAGCCGTTGTTCTTAACGGTGACGCTAGCTGTAATCTTCTTGCCATCCTGCCATTCGGTAGCCTCCTCATTGCTGATGCCGGCCTCCTGGCTGCTCAGGCGGAAGTTGCTGTACGAAAAGTAGGTGTAGCTCAAACCGTAACCGAAAGGATAGAGCGGACCATTGCTTACATCCAGACAGTTGCTGGCAAACTTGGCAAACTTCTCATTATCGTCTGCTACAGGGCGTCCGGTGTTCTGATGGTTGTAGTAGAGAGGCTCCTGACCGGTAGTCTTAGGCATCGAAGTGGTGAGCTTACCCGATGGCGATTTGTCGCCAAAGATGACATCGCAGAGTGCATCGCCCATCTCTGAACCTCCAAACCATACATTCATGATGGCTGGTACATGGGCTTTCTCCCAAGTAAGAACCGTAGGACGGCCCGCAAAGTTGAGGAGCACTACAGGCTTGCCCGTCTTCAGGAGTTCGGCAAGCAGTTCGCGCTGTACGTCCGGCATCTCCAGGTTGGTACGGCTACCGCATTCGCCGCTCATCTCGGCACTTTCGCCCATAGCACATATAATAACATCTGCCTCTTTAGCTATCTTCAGCGCTTCGGCCTTCATCTCAGCCTCGTTGCCCCAGTTGATTGGCTTGCCGAATTCGCCGTTTTGCTGCAGTTCCTTATTGCGCCAGATATTGCTTCCCTGGGCATATAATAAGGTGGCTTTTCCGGCAAGTGCATGCTCCATTGCCTCCTTGATGGTGGTATATTTAGATGGCTCCTGAGCCACGCTCCATGTACCGGCTATGTTGTTTCGGGTGTCGGCAAGCGGACCTATCAGGGCTATCTTTCCTTCCTTCTTCAGTGGCAGGATATTGCCTTCGTTCTTCAGAAGCACGAAGGTCTCTGCTGCTACATCGCGGGCTGCCTGACGGTTCTCAGCGGTATAAATCTCGCTCTTGCTGCGCTTGGTGTTGCAGTAGCGGTAAGGGTCGCTGAACAGGCCCAGTTTATATTTCGCTTCCAGAATGCGGCGACAGGCGATATTCACATCCTCCTCGCTCACCTTTCCTTCTGCTATGCTCTTAGTCAGATGCTTTACGAAGGCATTGGAACACATGTCCATATCGGTACCCGCCTTCAGCGCCTGTTCTGAAGCCTCCTGGATGTCTTTTGCCGTTCCGTGCTGCAGAATCTCGGCGATAGAAGCGTAATCGGTAACTACGAAACCGTTGAATCCCCACTGTTTTCTCAAGACATTGGTCATCATCCATTTGTTGGCTGTAGCAGGTATGTAGTCGATGAGATTGAATGAAGACATCACGCTGCCTACGCCAGCCTTCACCACTGCCTCGTAAGGTGGCAGATACTGGTTCATCATGCGCACGCGGCTCATATCTACCGTGTTATATTCCTTACCGCTCTCAACGCCTCCGTACAGGGCAAAATGCTTCAGGCAGGCCATGATGCGGTTGGCTCTCAGAATCTCTTCTGTGCGCATATCCACGCCCTGGTAGCCCTGAGTCATCGCTGCTCCCATCACGCCGCTCAGATAAGGATCCTCGCCATTTCCTTCGCTTATTCGTCCCCAGCGGGCATCGAGTGCAATGTCTACCATAGGAGAGAATGTCCAGTTGATGCCGTCGGCACTTGCTTCCTTGGCCGATACTTCGCCTACCTTCTTCATCGCCTCGGTATCCCATGAGCAGGAGAGGGCGAGAGGGATGGGGAACATCGTTTCGTAACCATGAATCACGTCCATACCTACGAGCAGCGGAATGCCCAGACGGCTGTTCTTGATGGCGATTTCCTGCAGAGCCTTGATCTTGTTGAGCCCTTTGATATTGAAAACTCCGCCCATGTTGCCCTGGGCGATATCGCTGCCTACCTGAGTATCAAGTGCGCCGCCGGTGGTGATGTCGCCAGCTACCATCAGGTTCAGCTGACCAATCTTCTCCTGTAGTGTCATCTTCGCCATCAGTTGGTCGATATACTCCTTCATGGGTAGAATCTTGCCTTTCTTGGTTGTGGCAGTTACTTTTTTCTTAGGGGCTGCGGTATGGGCGAAAGCAGGTGCTGCCATAGAACCAGCCAAAAGAAACGTGAGTGATAAAAGTGCTGTTCTCATTGTTTATTATGTTAATTGTTATTTTTATGTTTATCTTCTGCAAAGATAATAAAAAAGATGATACGATGCGCGATAGAAATGTTAAAATGTGGATGAACTTTTCTTTTTTAGATAGAAATGTATCTGATAATGAGATGGATAAGAAAAATGAAGAATATATAAAAAGTGGATGCGGCATAGGCGAAAAATGCGAAGAAATCTACATTTCTTCTATATTTGATTTGTCGTTTCCGATTTTTTTATTACTTTTGCACATGAAACCTCATGAAAATAAATCAATCTTAAACGGAATCAAGTTGATGTATCGCGTAAATGAATTATGGGGAAAGGCATTCTTCTTCCTGCTCTTTGTCTTGATGCCTCTTTCTCTTGCAGCAAAAACAACAGATAATATAGAGCAGCTTTTTCAGAGTCTGGACAACGCCATTGCCCATTCGGCTGATTATGTGAAGGTACGTGAAGCCCGAATTCGCGATTGGGAGCAGAAGCTGAAGACCGCCAGGCGCCTAAGCAGTAAGTATGATGCCTGCTTTGCGCTCTTTGAGGAATACCGCTCCTACAAGAACGACATGGCGCTGAAATACATCAACCTGTGTATGGAACTTGCCTTCAGAATGGGCGATAAAAAGAAGGTGGGAAATGCCAAGGCGCTGCTTGCTTTCCAGGAATCTACCACGGGCGATTATGCCGAATCGTACGACCTGCTGAAGTCTGTCAATATCGCTGATCTTGATGCTGAGGGCAAACGCAACTACCTCTGGGCTTGCCAGCACCTGTATGGCGAGATGGCATATTATTCCAACGTTCCTTCCTTGAAGAAATATTATGCCGGCAAGCGTAATGCCTATCAGGCTGCAATAGACAGCACATTCAGCCATGATGATGACCTTTATCTGCAGATGCAGGAGGTGAGGGCACGCGATGCAGGCAATATGAAGGAGGCTTTGCGATTGAGCGATAAGCGGCTGTCGATGACGAAACCGGGCACCCATCAGTATGCCATTGTACAGTTTTATCGCGGCTTGACCTACAATCAGTTTGGCGATGAAGAGCAGTTTCTCAGCTGCCTCTTGCGTTCTGCTATCTGCGATGTCCAGTTGGCTGTGATGGACCAGGGGTCGCTCTGGGAACTCGCCAATCTGCTCAATGCCGAACCGGGCGAGCAGAAGCGCTCTCATGAGTATATCAAGTTTGCCTGGAAGTCGGCTACCGTTTTCAATACGCCTATCCGTAGCCGCCAGATCATGCCTGTGCTCACGCAGATTGAGGAGGGCTATCAGAAAGAGCTTTCTTCGAGCAACCAGCATCTGCGGCTCATGGTAGCGTGTTCAGCCTTGCTTCTCTTTGTGGTTATGCTCTTGCTCTACTATGTCAACAAGCAGCGCAAGCGCATTGCTGCGGCCCATCATAAGCTGAAGGAAACCAACCATGCCTTGCAGTTGGCAAATGAGCGTCTTAACGAGATGAACCAGTCGCTCAACGAGATGAACCAGTCACTCAATGAGAGTAACAAGATGAAGGAAGTATATATTGGTCGATTCCTGCGCCTTTGTGCCATCTATGTCGACAAGATAGAGACCATGCGCAAGCGAGTAGTGAAACTGGTGAAGGCTAGAGAACTCAACAAGTTGCTGGAGCAGATGCAGGCTGGCGAGGCCTACATGGGCGAGCTGTATGAGTATTTCGATTCCGCCTTCCTGAAGCTCTTCCCTGACTTTGTTGAGAAGTTCAATGCTCTCTTGAAGCCTGAAGAGCGTATCGTGCTCGAAGATGACAGCCGTCTTTCTACCACCCTCCGCATCTTTGCCCTTATCCGTCTGGGCATCGAGGACAGTTCTAAGATTGCCGAGTTCCTTCACTATTCTGTGAACACTATCTATAATTATCGCGCCAAAATCAAGAATAGTGCCATCTGTGACAGGGAAGAGTTCGAGCAGCGCGTGAAGCAGATTGGCATGAAATAAGCCTTTCTGGGCGTGATGGGTGAAATGTGCTGCAAAGGTACAACATATTTCTGTTACTGCCAAAAATCGCGCTGCAGAGTCCTGTTAAACGGATTTAACACTCGCGTTTTCCCGAGCCAATAAAGCCTACTCATAGTTTTAGCAGGAGAGAAACTATGAGTAGGCGAGCAGATATCAATAAGTTTTACCGGAAGAGAAGATAGGTTTGCTGATGGACGTATTGGTTTTCATCAGGTAGACCTAATCGTTACAGTGTGACAGTTGTGACAGTTGTGACAGTTTTCAGGGGTACCCCTCCCTTTTTCTCTATTTAGAGGTTACTTATATATTTATATATATAAATATATAAGTATATATATAATACTTACAGATTGAAAGTAGGGGAAATGCATGTACCCCTCCGCTGAAAACTGTCACAACTGTCACAACTGTCACGCTTTAACGCTTTGTTCCTTTTCCCCGAAGATTATCTGAAATCTTGTTACTAGAAATAGTATGTCAAGTTTTTTTTTATAAGCAGCACGCCCTGAACCAACGGTCACCGGCCGAAGGGAAAGGTAAAGGGCAGAAGCTCCTAGCCCAGGGCGTATGGCGAAAACTTGCGAAAATTCAGGAGTAAATGCTCCAGGTACCCATGTGCCCTATTTTAGGGCTTCATGTGGGTTAACTAACCGATAATCAGCGTGTTGATTGTTTTCTGGGAAAGAGTAAATGCTTCAGGTACCCATGCATCGCGTTTCGCGATGTATGGGTAGTCATTTGATAATCAAAATATTGATGTTTGTGTATCCCTGTTTCTGCGAACTTGGTGATGGATGATAGGCGATAGAAATCGCATAATAGTTTGACGCTGTGTTTTACAGCGTCAAGTGGGTTAATCTTCTGATAATCAAGATATTGATATTTTTGAAAATCCCCGTTTCTACGAGTTTGTCGATAGGATGAAAGCAGGGGGAAACAATAAAAGTTTGTTACGGCGTTTCACCGTAACAAACTTTTATGCGTTATATTTATTTCTTCCCTCCGTTCAATTTCTCAGAATCGGATCATTCTTTTTAAAAGAGCTCGAAAGCTTTCTTGAGCTTCAGGTTATCGGCTGCATTACCAACAAGAGCCTCAAACTTTCCGGCTTCAGCCTTCCAGGATGAAGATGCCTCATCGTAGAAACTGAGGGCCTCTTTGTTGATGGTGATGCTGATATCCTTGCTCTCACCTGGCTGGAGATAAACCTTCTGGAATCCCTTCAGCTCCTTCTGAGGGCGGTCTACCGATGCCTTGACGTCGTGGATATAGAGCTGAACCGTCTCGGCTCCGGCACGCTTACCGGTATTCTTTACGTTTACGGTAAAGGTGATTGTGCCGTCCTGCTTCATCTGCACCTTGTCGCTGCGCAGATTAGAGATGGCAAACTGGGTGTAACTCAAGCCGTGACCGAATGCAAAGGTAGGCTTGATGCGCTCCTTATCGGTCCAGCGGTAACCTACATAGATGCCTTCCTTATATTCCTCATCAATGATGTTGCCCTTCGTGCTGGCTCCACCTTCCTGACGCCAGGTTCCCGGATAGGTATTGAGTGCATGAGCACCTGTTTCCTTCAGCGAGTTGACCCATGTAAACGGCAACTTTCCGCTAGGGTTGGCATCGCCTGTAAGGATGCTTGCAAGGGCTTCGCCGCTCTCCGAACCGATGAACCAGCCCTGTACGATGCCGGCAACCTTAGCCTTCCAAGGCATAGCTACCGCATTGCCTGAGATGTTGACATAAACGAAGTTTCTGTTTGCCTTAGCCAAAGCCTCGATCAGCTTATCCTGATGGTATGGCAACTCATAATGCTTGCGGTCGTGGCCCTCGCAGTCCTGGAAATCGCTCTTGTTCAGACCGCCAAACATGATGACATAGTCGGCTGTCTTGGCTTTCTCTACGGCTTCGGCTATCAGTTCAGCCTCACTGCGCTTGTCTTCCAGGTTCTGGCCGGTTGTAACGCCATTGTAGTTGCCCGTTACATCGCCCACATATCCGCGGGCATAATCTACCTCGATGCCGTCCTTGCCCAAGCGTGTCTTCAGACCATCGAGAGGCGAAATCTCGCGCTGTACCTTGAGCGAAGAAGAGCCTCCGCCTACGGTCATCATCTTGATGGCATTCTCGCCCACTACTAGCACGCGCTTAGCCTTCTGGGTGTTGATAGGGAGCACATTGTTCCTGTTCTGGAGCAATACGATGCCTTCCTCAGCGATCTGTCTGGCTGCTGCATAATGGCTCTCGGAACAGAGGAAACCATGAGGGCGGTTCGGATTCATCGTGGTGCGATAGAAGAGGCGCAATACGCGGCGCACCTTATCGTCCAGCTCCTTCTGGGTGAACTTGCCTTCCTGTATGGCCTTCATGTAAGGCATGGAGAGATAATAGTTGTCGTAGGCATTGGTAGCGCCCATCGTAAGACCGTCTGTCCAGGTGCCGAACTCCATATCCAGCCCGTTCTTTACAGACTGCTCCAGGTCGTGGGCACCGCCCCAGTCGCTCACCACGACACCATCATACTTCCAGTCGCCCTTCAGAATCTTGTTCAGGGTCCACTGGTTGTGGCAGTTGTGCTCATTCTTATATAGGTTGTAGGCTCCCATGATACCCCATGTTTTACCCTTCTCAACAGCCGCCTTGAAGGCAGGGAGATAGATTTCGTGGAGAGCACGGTCGCTGACAATTACGTTGACCTGATGGCGGTATTCCTCATCGTTGTTCAGGCAAAAGTGCTTTATGCAGGCTGATACGCCCTTAGACTGCAATCCCTGAATATACGGCACTACCATGATGCTTGCCAGGAACGGATCTTCGCCCATATATTCGAAGTTACGGCCGTTGAGAGGTGTGCGGTAGATGTTGACGCCAGGACCCAGAATCATGTCCTTGCCGCGATATAGGGCTTCTTCGCCCAATGCTTCGCCATAGATGCGGCTCATCTGCGGATTCCATGATGCGGCAAGACAGGTGAGGGCAGGGAAGGCTACACAGGAGTCGTTGGTCTGACCAGCCTGTTCCCACTCATCCCACAATACGTCAGGACGCACTCCGTGAGGTCCGTCATCCGTCCAGAAGTCAGGGAATCCCAAACGTGGTACACCGGCTGATGAAAACTTGCTCTGAGCATGGATGATGCGTATCTTCTCTGCCAGCGTCATGCGGGAGATGGCATCATCGATGCGCTGCTCTACCGGCTTGGTCTGGTCGAGATAGACTGGCAATCGTCTGGTAGTCTGCTGTGCCTGAGATGGAGCGATGGCTGCAACCGACAGGACACATGATAAAATGAACTGTTTCATAAGTAATGAATATTTATTATGTTTTTGTTTATTCTTGCAGTTGTTGTTGTTATGCACAACGCTTCTCACGTCTTTTGTGTGTTTAGGCGTATTTGCTCATTCATCTGCAAAATTACTAAATAAATAATGAAAAAATGGTGGGTGATAAGTGAAAAGTGGATGGGTGTAAAAATGGAACTTTTATAAACCGCTGATAGTTAGGGAAATAAATGTGTTGTGGTGCGAATGAAAAGTGGCAGAGTGTGAACACTGAAAAATACTGATGTAACTTTTTAAGGGTGTTCCAGCCTCATTTCCTTTATTTTAAGCCATCCACTTTCATGTAGTTGTTAGAGACTATTAAGTGTCTGAAAATTAACAATATAGATTGTTTTATAAAAGTTTTCTTTCCACTTATCTGTTGAAGGTGCTAGGAATTATCAAAAAATCATATTATATTTGCAATCGAAAACACGGCTTAACGCATTTTAGGAACTGCACTGCCGCACAGTCTTAAACATTATTATAATAGAGTGAACTAACAAACAGATATTTTTCTAAACTAATAATCGAATATGAAAACAAAAAGTCTATTGCTGGCGACTGCATTATTGATGTCGACGTCAGCGCTCGCACAGAAAAACACCTTTAAGGGTGTCGTGTTGGATGACCTGGGTGAACCCGTTATCGGAGCCACCATACAGGTTAAAGGCGTCAAGGGTGCCGGTGCAATTACCGACCTTGATGGTAACTTTGTCATTGATGCAGATGCTAACCAGACCTTGGTTATCACCTACATTGGCTACAAGGATGCAGAGATTCGTCCTTCAGCCAACATGAAGATTACTCTGAAACAAGACGACAAGGCTTTGGATGAAGTGGTTGTTGTAGGTTACGGTGTTCAGAAGAAGAGCGTGGTAACTGCAGCTATCGCTAAAGTGAGCACCGAAGATTTGGCTGGCAAGAGCCCAGTGCGTGTTGATAACGCATTGAAGGGTCTGGCTGCCGGTGTCAACGTAACCTCTTCTTCAGGACAGCCTGGTGAGGGTTCCAAGGTTCGTGTACGTGGTACAGGTACCATCAACAACTCTGACCCTCTCTATATTGTAGACGGCATGCCTATCGAGGGTGGCTTGGATTATCTCAACCCTAGCGACATCGAGAGTATCGAGGTGCTGAAGGATGCCGCTTCTGGTGCCATTTATGGTGCACGTGCAGCCAATGGTGTTATCCTCGTTACTACCAAGAAGGGTAAGATGGGCAAGGCACAGATTAACTATAACTTCTCTTACGGCTGGCAGAGCGCATGGAAGAAGCGCGATGTAACCAGCGCTACCGATTATGCAATCCTTCAGAATGAGCGTGCCGTAAACGGCGGTCAAGCTCCAGTTTTTGCAGACCCTTATGCATTGACAGATTCCAATGGCAAAGCAATTAATGGTTTCGGTACTGATTGGCAAAACCTTGTTTTCAATGACAATGCGCCAGTGCAGAATCATGAGGTGAGCATCAGTGGTGCCTCTGAAAAAATCAACTACTATCTCTCTATGGGCTATTACAAGCAGGAGGGTATCGTAGGCGGTAACTACGGACAGAGCAACTATGAGCGCCTCTCACTCCGCTCTAACAATATATATAATGTGATGGATGCATCGAAGGAGCGCAACTTCCTCAATAAGCTCGATGTAACCGTCAATATGGCCTATACACGTGTCAAGAGCACTGGTATCTCAACCAATTCAGAGTTTGGCTCTGTGCTTGGCAGTGCCCTCTATATGGCTCCAACATTGGCTCCAACTGTTACAGATGGGAATGTAGCAAAGTCTTATTATGACAAACTGGAAGATCCAAACGTTTATGATAGTGAAGGAAAAGTAATAGGTACACGTGATTTTTATGAAATTCCTCGTGATGCCAATGGTAATTACTATACAATTCCAGGTATGGCTGGTACCTATCAGGAAATGAACAACCCATTGGCTATGATGAGTATTCCTGCAGCCAAGAACTGGTCACATAAGTTTGTGCCTAAGTTTTCCATCGACCTCCAGTTGTGGGACAACTTGAAATATCATTTTACTTACAGCGCCGACCTCAGCTTCTGGGGTACAGACAGCTATGTGGCTTCTAAGTACTACTTGTCTGGTAATAACAAGCAAACCCACACCTCAGCTTCCAAGAGCTCTAGCAAGGGTATCAACTGGCAGGTGGAGAATACTTTGACTTACGACAAGACCATAGGTAAGCATAGTTTTGCTGTGGTGTTAGGTCAGAGTGCCATGAAGAACAAGAGCGATTACCTAGGTGGTAGCCGTTGGAACTTGGTGAATGTGAACAAGCCTTCTATCGACTATGCAACAGGTAACTATGTGCAAACTATCGTTACTGATGAAGAAGGAAAGATAATCTCTGTAGGAACTCCTACCATTCAGCACTCTGTATATGGTGGTAATAATGTGGTTCATACCATTTCTTCTCTCTTCGGTCGAATCAGTTACAACTATGATGAGAAGTATATGTTCCAGGCAACTGTACGTCGTGATGGATCAAGCCGTTTCGGAACCAATAATAAGTATGGTACTTTCCCATCTGCATCTGTTGGATGGAACATCATGAATGAAAAATTCATGGAGAGCACTCGCGATTGGTTGAGCAACTTGAAGTTCCGTGCCAGCTGGGGTAAGAATGGTAACGATAATATCGGTGATTTCCGCTACACAGTGCTGACCTCTATGGGTAACAATGTGCTTTTCGGCAAGAACGCCACCAAGTTTAATGGCTCTAAGGCAAACGCCACAGCCAATCCTGACTTGAAGTGGGAGGAAAGTGAGCAGACAGACATCGGCTTCGACTTCGGCTTCTTCGGCAGTGCCTTGACATTCAGTGCCGATTACTATGTGAAGAAGACCAACGGTATGTTGATTACCATGCCTATCCCAAGTTATGTAGGTGAGACAAAGCCTATCGGCAACGTGGGTGATATGAAGAACTCAGGTCTTGAGTTTGAACTCGGCTACAAGTGGCACATTTCTGATGCTCGCTTCAATGCCAAGGCTAATGTAAGCTACTTGCACAATGAGTTGACCAACCTTGGTAATGACACTGGTTATATTGACCTCGATACCTTCCAAGGTCTTTCAGGTGGTGGCACCCGTGGTAGCAATGGTCAGCCTTTCCCATATTTCTATGGTTATAAGACCGCTGGTGTATTCCAGAACATGGATGAGGTGAAGGCTTATGTCAACAAGGATGGTAATATGATTATGCCAGATGCACAACCAGGTGATGTCCGCTTCGTTGATGTGAATGGGGATGGTAAGATTAGTGCAGACGACCGTACCAATATCGGTAACGGCACACCAAAGTGGACCTTCGGTTTCAACCTTGGTGCTGAGTGGAAGGGATTCGACTTCAACCTCTTCCTGCAGGGCGTGACAGGCAACAAGGTGTTTGATGCCACTTATCGTACAGATGTCTACTCAGGTAACTTCCCATCTTGGATGCTGAGCCGTTGGACAGGTGAGGGTACATCCAACAAGTATCCTATCCTGAAGGCTGGTGATGCAACCAACTGGCAGGTATCAGATCTCTATATTTGTGATGGCTCTTATCTCCGTGTGAAGAATATCTCATTGGGTTATACTTTGCCAAAGAACTTGACACAGAAGCTCTCCATCAGCTGTTTACGTTTCTATGTGATGGCGGAGAACTTGATAACGTGGACAAAGTATTGGGGCTTCGACCCAGAAATTTCTTCTGGTGGTACCTCTCTCGGTGTTGACCGTGGTATCTATCCACAAGCACGCACCTACACCATCGGTTTCAATCTTTCATTCTAAATGTAGAACATCTTAAAACATTGACAATTATGAAGACAATGAAATATATAGCACTCGGTGTGATGGCAGCCAGTATGACCTTGGCAACCACATCTTGTAGCGACAACTTCCTTGAGGTAGAGAACCCATCGGGTGAGCCTCTGGAGGAATATTATACCACAGATGAGCACATCAATGAGGCTTTGAATGCTGCTTATGACCCTATCCACTGGCCAGATTGGGGATTGGGACAGTATAATGCTCTTAATATCGATGCCGAAATCATGGGCGATGACTTCTGGGTAGGAGGTAGTGACAAAAATGATAACCAACAGTGGCATATGCTGTTTAACTTTGAGGCGAATGCTAGCAACACATTGAGTTCACTTTGGACAGTTGATTACTCTGGCATCAAGCGTTGCAACGACCTCTTGAAGTATATTCCTTGGGCTGCGGGTAATCTCACCGCAGAAAATAAGGCTTCCTATGAGATGCAGGGACGTGCCCTCCGAGTATATTTCTACAACAACTTGTGGCATTACTTCGGAAATATCCCTTTCTATCTTGAGAATTTGAGCATTCCATATACAGCTCCTCAGTTGAAGGCAGACGAGGTGTATAATAATCTCATTACCGAGCTTGAGGCAGTCATTGACTCTAAGGTTTTGCCTATGCGTTGGGATGACAAGAACAGCGGTCGTATGTCTCAGGCGATGTGCTACATGATGTATGCCGAAATGGTAATGTACCAAAACGATAAGACCCGCTATCCAAAGGCATTGCAATATATGCAAGAGATTATCAACGACAAGAGCGAATATGGATTGATGGATAATTTCGCCGACATTTGGAAGGAAAGTGGTGAATGGTGCAAGGAGTCAATTTGGGAAATCAACTACGAGGATGGTAACAACGAGCGTGGTTGGAGTTCTCCATTGGCTATCGGTGGCACAATTCTTCCTACTTTGATTTCACCTAATGCATGGCCAGGTGGTGATGGCTGGGTGAAGCAAGCCAGCGATGGTTGGGGCTTCTTGCCTGTAAGACAGGAAACATACGACTTGTACTCTGACAATGACACTCGTCGTGCAGCTACTTGCTGGGATTGTCGTGGAATGGGTACTGATGGTGATGCTGATGATACGCATTATCATAAGCGCTATCAAGATACAGGTCTTTGGTTGGCTAAGTACCGTCCTTTTACTGAGAACAATGCCGATGCAGGTTTCGATACCAATCTGAACTATAACAACAACTATCGTTTCTATCGTGTAGCCGAGGCTTATCTCAATGCTGCAGAACTGTTGCTTGAGACTGGTGGTGATGCTGGCTTGGCAAAGGATTATGTGAATAAAATCCGTCGTCGAGCAGGAATTGCAGAGCTTGGAGCCGTAACTCTGGATGATGTTATCAATGAGCGCCACTTGGAGTTTGTAGGCGAGGGTAAGCGTTACTTCGACCTCGTTCGCACAGGCAAGGCTGCTACCGTGTTGGTACCAGACAGCTACGGCTATCGCACCAACTCCTGGACAGAATCCAAGAAGTATATTCCTATCGCACAGGCTGAGCTTGACTCAGACCCAGCATTGGTACAAAACAATTACTAATACATTAAAATGGTAACGATTATGAAAAAGATATTATATCATTCAGCATTTGCATTCCTAGCAGCCTTTCTGCTAGGAGCATGCTCCCCAGAAAATTTTAGCGGTGCCAATGGCGAATTGCCTAACATTGCTGATTATGCTGACAACTTCAATATCAGTGTTGATCAAGACATCAATACAGCTAATTTCAGTTTTAACTCAACAGAGGGCATCACCCCAATTTGGGTAATTGATGGTGCTTATTCTTCAGACTATACATTGAGCAAGTACTATCGTAAGAAGGGAACATACGATGTGGAGTGCTTTGTGAAGAATCGCAATGGTATTAGCAAGGAGAGCGTCAAGAAGCAATTCACGGTGGAGAAAACCAAGATGAATGGCTTCGCAGGTTTCGTAGAGGATAGTGAGTTTAATCTCTTCAAGAAAATTTCTTTCCCTGAAAAACCTTCTGCTGGCTATTATGCTCCAGGATGGAGCCAAATTGCTGACCCGGTTTGTAGCTACAGCAAGGGATGCTATACATTGAAGCTCCCTGAGGCAACTACCGAACGTTGGCAAGCTCAGGTTCCTTTCACCAACTTAGGTATCTCTACTTCTGCTGACAAGCACTACGATTTCTCTGTCATCTTGACATCAAATTTGGGTCATGGTGGTGTGAAGGTTAAGCTCTGCCAAACAGACGATGATGATGCTATCTTGATGGATAAAGACATAAAGTTGGAGGCAGGTGAACCAAAATGTCTCTTCGGCTCTGACCTCGACGGTGTGGACATCTCAAACTTGAAGATTGTCTTCGATTTTGGTGGCAATAAAGCTGGCGATGAAATCATGATAGAGAGCCTTGTATTGAAAGATCATGCCAATGATGACGGAACGGAAGTACCAGAGGAAATCAAGGTGCCTTTCGACTACAATACAGCGGGCAACCTTTGGAAGGCTGTGGATGAGGCTCAATCGTTTGTAAATACCAATTGGTTTGGCGATGCAGGTTGGGGAACTATAGATTGTTCTCCGGTTATCACCCATAAGGGCAGTAAGCATACAATTGTTATCCCAGTTGAAACTCCAGCTGAACAATGGCATGCACAGTGGGCATTAACAGAGGCTCCTATATCTATTAAGATGGGTCAGAAGGTGGATTTCTCTTGCAAGGTTACTACTACAGCTAAGTTGCCTTTAGCAACATTTAAGTTGTGTGACACAGGTAATGATGACAGCTATTTGTTTGCTGATATGTATCAGAACGTTAATGGTGAATATGTGGTTCGTTATGACAATGCGACTATCCAAGGTAGTAAGGCAGGTGATATGGAGAAAGTGAAGCTTGTTATGGACTTCGCTGGCGCGCCTGTTGATGCAGAAATAACTGTCAGCGATATCGTTTTGATTGTGAAATAGGCTTTAGGTTTTATAGGTTTATATAGAATTATACAGGAGCTGCTCCTATGAATAAGTAGGAGTGGCTCCCTTTCTAAATTTTAAATGACATGAAATTCTTGAAAATATTTTCCTTCCTTCTCTCGCTTATGCTGCTTTCTTGCAGCAGCTCTTCTGACGGCGATGGAGAGGTGACGATATCCTGCTCTCCTATGAGCATAGATGTTCCTGCTAAGGGCGGTACTTATAAAATCATGATTGTGGCTTCTGAAGGAGGCTGGGAGGCGAGAGCATCCTTCCCTGGAGAAGGTCCTACGGCAAATGTATACCCTTGGTTTAAAGTGAGTACCAGCGGTAATAACAAAGCTATGGGTATGGTAACTGTAGATGTGGAAGAGAATAAATCGTCTGTAGCTCTTGACGGAAGTGTCGAGATTTCATTAGAGGATAAGAAGGTATCGGTGCCAGTGCATCAGGCTGGAAAACAGGTCACTCCTATTGAAGGGGGCGAAATGGTGATTCCTGAGGGGTACAAACTGGTCTGGAATGATGAGTTTAATGAAGGCTCTGAGTTGAATAGTACCGATTGGCGTCATGAGGTGCAGAAGGCGGGCTGGGTGAATAATGAACTTCAGAATTATGCGAACGGCTCTGCTGATGGTAAGCGTGTAACAGAAATTGCAGATAACCGGCTTTATATCAACTGTTTCAAGGGCAGCAACGGCAAGATTTATTCGGGTCGCGTATATGCTCACGAAACCCAGGGCTGGCTTTACGGTATCTTCGAAGCTCGCATCAAATTGCCTAAAGGTAAGGGCACATGGCCTGCTTTCTGGATGATGCCTTGCAACAATGATTTCGTAGCAAATCCTTGGCCTAAATGTGGCGAGATTGATATTATGGAAGAGGTTGGCGTTAATCCTAACTATACTTCTTCGTCGCTCCATACAGAGAAGTTTAATCACGTGATGGGAACCCAGATTACCAAGGAACGTCTGACTGCGGGTGCTGAAGACGGTTTCCACGTTTATCGCCTGGAGTGGACTCCTGATTATATCAAGACCTATGTGGATGGTAAGGAACTGCTCAATTTCAACAATGACGGTAAAAATGATGTGGGTTCATGGCCTTTCAATAAACCATTCTATGTTATCCTCAACCTGGCTTGGGGCGGTGATTGGGGCGGCATGAAGGGTGTTGACGAAAGCGCCCTCCCTGTTCAGATGGAAGTGGATTACGTGAGAGTATTCCAGAAAAAATAAGGCTTGATTTTTTAACTATATAAATAATAAGGTCTTAGGATAAGTCGTATCTGCACTTACTCCTAAGACCTTTTTCTTTTGTTCCAATTTCGCTCTTTTTATTGTCTTTTTCTGCTTTTCTTGCTTACAATTTGCTCATTTCGAATAAAAGTTATAATTTTGCAGTTGAATTTCAAAAATCAGGAAAATAGAATGAAACAGAATAATAGTAATTTATTATATCATCTTGTGGCTTTTATCACCGTAGCTATCTGGGGAACCACCTTTGTTTCTACCAAGGTGCTGATGCTGAATGGACTTTCGCCAGCACAGATCTTTACGCTCCGTTTCAGTATCGCATACATGATGATGCTGATGGTGAATCATAAGCGGATGTTTGCTGATAGCTGGAAAGATGAGTTTAAAATGGCGATGCTGGGTATTACGGGCGGTTCGCTCTATTTCCTGAGTGAGAACGAGGCGATGAATTATACCACAACGACCAATACTTCGCTCATCGTATGTTCCTGTCCGCTCTTTGCTACCTTGCTGGTTCGTCTGGCTTATCGCCATTCTTCGCGCATCAACATGATACAGTTGTTGGGCTCTCTGCTTGCTTTTGTAGGTATGATTATCGTGGTGCTGAATGGCAGATTCGTGCTGCATCTGTCGCCTGTTGGTGATGCCTTGGCGTTTACGGCATGTATGTGCTGGGCTGTCTATTCGCTCCTGATGAAATCGGTATCGGGCGATTATGGCGCAGCTTTTATTACCCGCAAGGTATTCTTCTATGGTGTGCTTACCATCTTGCCTTATTATCTTATTATCCCTGGGTGGCCGGCATGGGATGTATTTATGAAGCCTCAGGTGGTGGGTAATCTCTTGTTCCTGGGCTGTTTGGCATCCATGATATGTTTCCTTACCTGGAACTGGTGTATCTCTAAGCTGGGAGCCGTGAAAGCTACCAACTGGGTTTATTTCAACCCTATCACCACTATGATTTTCGCCTCTCTGGTATTGGACGAAAAGATAACTCCTTACTTCCTGGCAGGTGCCTGCTGCATTCTGGCAGGTATGTATATTGCTGATAGAATGACGAAGGCAGAATAAAAAATGACGAAGGAGGAATAAAAAGAGGGTGTGTCATAAGTCACATCCCATACGCCCTGAAAGTTCAGTTATATAATATTTGTTTAGGTTTTCATTAGGCGTTCCGCCGGATTTACTGTCCGGCGGAGCGTTATGGAGATTTCTTATTCTTCGATGACTGAAATCTGCATAGAAACATCCTCTTTTGGGCGATCGCCACGCAATGTTTCGCAGTTCTGAATCTTTTCTACGATGTCAAGTCCTTCCTCTACTTCACCGAAAACGGTGTATTGGTTATCGAGGAAAGGTGTTCCGCCTACTTCAGTGTATGCCTTCTGCTGCTCTTCGGTAAACTTAGGATAGCCCTGCTCCTTGCAGCGTTTCTTGGTTTCATCCACCAGTTCGTCCTGGAGTTTCATCAGCCCCTCACGGTCGCGGTTGCGGCGGAAGTTCATGATTTCTTCATGATGTTCTTTGGCAAGCTGGTTGAAGATGTTCTGTTCCATCTGCATGCCCATCTGCTTTTCCATCTGTTTCAGTTCATTCTGCTTATAGGTCTTTCCCCATACAATATAGAACTGGCTACCGCTGCTCTCTCGCTCCGGGTTTACCTCGTCACCAAGACGGGCTGCACTCAAGGCACCACGCTTGTGGAAAAGTTGTGGATAAACGAACTCGGCAGGGATGGTATAGTCAGGACCACCTGTGCCCAGCATCTTGCCTTTAGGAGCGCCTTTGCTGTCAGGGTCGCCGCCTTGAATCATAAAATCCTTGATGACACGATGGAAGAGAGTGCCATCGAAATATCCCTCCTTTGCCAACTTCAAGAAGTTGTCACGATGCTGAGGTGTCTCGTCGTAGAGGCGCACCTTGATGTCGCCCTCTGATGTCTTTATCAATACTTTAGCCATAATAATTTATAATCAGTATATTTTATTAATCGGTATATGTCGTAATCAGTATGTTCTTTTTACTTTTTTACCTTTTTACTTTTCATAATACTCATTCCACAGCTTCATAGCCTCCTGCCAGTCGGTCTGTTCACCGCTGGCTACGGCTTCCTTCTGCTTCTCTGCCTCGTCGCGAGCCTTGTCTCTTGCATGCTTAGCCTTCATTGCCTCTATGGTGGCATCGTCGAGAATCTGGATGGCGCCACGCTTGATGGCATCCTGCAGTTCCTCCTCGCCGAAAGCCTTGCCAGGCTCATTGAAGTCAGAGATATTGAATTCATAATCCACACGAAGGTCGTGGCGTATCATTTTCTGTTGTAAACGGTTGCCTGCGTTCTTGAGTCGCAGCAACTTGCCGATTTCCTTGATTTCTCCTGCTGAGTATTTGTTTCTTCCCATTAATATGATTTGATATTATTATTTTTGCGTGCAAAATTAAGCATAATCCTCGACAAAACCAAGAAAAGTTTCAAGGAATTCACAAAAGAATCCCTTTCTCCCTTTACTTTCTTGCCCTTTTTACCCTTTTACCTTTTTACTCTTTTACCTTTAAATTACTTCCATGCCTTCTTCTGGTTCAGTTCTATCAGACGGTCGAATTCAAAGTCGGCTTTGATTTTATCCAATATTCTCTTTACGATGATATTCATCACGCTTCCTTTGCTGTAGTTGGCTGAGCACATGAAGTTTACCCGTCCCTCCTTGACAAGCTGGCAGGCTGTTTTCTGTTTATCCTCGTTATCATATACCGCAATCGAGTGGCCGCCATGTTCCTTTACCATCTTCATGCAAGGCACATCGGTTTCTCCATCTCCGAAGTATATCATTCGGGGGAAAGGGATAGGGCGCTTTTCGTCGGGGATATACTGGTTCACTCTTCTGTTGTCGCTCACCTGTTTGATACCCTTGTTGATTTTGAAGAGAAATTGCGTTTTGGTAGTATAGTCTACGGCTACGGCTGGCCAATAGGCGATTCCCTCCTTGTTGTAGAGAAAGGAGCAGGCGTAGATGTTCTCAAATTCGTGGGCGATAGGTGTGCCCTCTATCATCTCCTTCAGTCCCGAGGAGTTGATGTAGTGCTTTACGTCCAGTCCGATGCTGTTGCCATATTCATTCACGAGCGAAAACCATTGTTTTACGCCGCGGAACAGTTCTACATCCTTGCCGAATTTCTGAAAAGATTCCCGGGTGAGCGAGATATTGTTCTTCTTGGCTTCGTCGAGCATCAGATACATATAGGTCAAAATGCCGTTGGCATCCTTACCCTCTGCAAACTTTCTGTTTTTCTCCCAGAACTCGTCTTTTGTCTTGCCTGTAGCCTGTATGAATCCAAACTCCTGCATATTGCCAGGCGACAGTGTGCCGTCGAAATCATAAACCAGCGCTACCTGTGGTCTCTTCTTTGTCATATCTCGTTCTCCTTTCTTTTATATTTACCCTAAACTGTCTATCTCTTTCGGGGATGTTTTTCTCCCTTAATTTGCAAATATACATAATTTTCAGCGAATTAGCAAACTATTGGGATATAAAAAAATATAATGAAACAAAAAAGGCGTACAAAACCCATTTCTGAGCATTGTACGCCTTTATTATAATATTAGTCCGTATTACTTAACTTCTTCGAAGTCAGCGTCTTGTACGTCCTGAGCGCCGTCATTGCCGCCCTGTGCCTGCTGACCGCCCTGAGCACCCTGAGGACCTGCCTGCTGGCCGCCCTGATACATCTGCTGAGAAGCTGCCTGCATGACGGTGTTCAAGTTGTTGATAGCTGAATCGATAGCTGCAGCATCACCAGCCTTGTGAGCATCCTTCAACTGCTGCAATGCCTGCTCGATACCTGGCTTCTTGTCTGCAGGAATCTTATCACCGTTATCCTTCAGGAAGTTCTCGGTGGTGAAGATCATGCTGTCAGCCTGGTTCATCTTGTCAATCTTCTCGCGCTCAGCCTTATCAGCAGCAGCGTTCTGCTCTGCCTCAGCCTTCATGCGGTTGATCTCGTCCTCGCTCAAGCCAGATGAAGCCTCGATGCGGATGCTCTGCTCCTTACCGGTAGCCTTATCCTTAGCTGATACGTTCAAGATACCGTTGGCATCGATATCGAAGGTAACCTCAATCTGAGGAACACCACGGCGAGCTGGAGCGATACCTGTCAGGTTGAACTGACCGATACTCTTGTTCTGAGCTGCCATTGGACGCTCACCCTGCAATACGTGGATGGTAACCTCTGTCTGGTTATCAGCTGCTGTAGAGAATACCTCACTCTTCTTGCAAGGGATGGTTGAGTTAGCATCGATGAGCTTGGTCATCACACCACCCATAGTCTCGATACCGAGAGTCAATGGAGTAACGTCGAGCAATACGATGTCACCAACACCCTCTTCCTTGTTCAGGATGGCACCCTGGATAGCTGCACCTACTGCAACAACCTCATCTGGGTTAACACCCTTAGAAGGCTCCTTGCCGAAGTAGTTCTTAACGAGTGTCTGAACGGCTGGGATACGGCTTGAACCACCAACCAGGATAACCTCGTCGATATCTGATGTAGAGAGCTTAGCATCACGAACGGCATTCTGGCAAGGTATCAAGCAAGCCTGAATCAGATTGTGAGCCAACTGCTCGAACTGTGCACGGGTCAAAGTCTTAACCAAGTGCTTTGGCATACCGTCTACGGCTGTGATGTATGGCAAGTTGATTTCGGTAGATGTAGAGCTTGACAACTCAATCTTAGCCTTCTCAGCTGCCTCCTTCAAACGCTGCATAGCCATAGGGTCCTTGCGGAGATCTACGCCTTCCTCAGCCTTGAAGCCATCAGCCAACCAGTTGATGATTACCTGGTCGAAGTCATCACCACCCAGGTGAGTATCACCATTGGTAGAAAGTACCTCGAATACGCCGCCACCGAACTCCAGGATAGAGATATCGAATGTACCACCACCCAAGTCGAATACGGCAATCTTCATATCCTTGTTAGCCTTGTCAACACCGTAAGCCAAAGCTGCGGCTGTAGGCTCATTTACGATACGCTGAACGTTCAAACCTGCAATCTGACCAGCCTCCTTTGTAGCCTGACGCTGTGAGTCAGAGAAGTAAGCAGGAACTGTGATAACAGCATCTGTAACCTCCTGTCCGAGATAATCCTCTGCAGTCTTCTTCATCTTCTGGAGAACCATTGCAGAAATCTCCTGTGGAGTATACTTGCGACCCTCGATTTCAACACGTGGATAACCACCCTCGTTTACTACTGTGTAAGGCATTGCCTCAGCCTCTTTCTGGCTCTGAGCGTATGTCTCACCCATGAAACGCTTGATAGAATATACTGTGTTCTTAGGGTTTGTGATGGCCTGACGCTTAGCAGGATCACCTACCTTGCGGTCACCATCCTTAACGAAACCTACTACTGATGGAGTAGTACGCTTACCTTCACTGTTAGCGATTACAACTGGTTCGCTACCTTCGAAAACGGCAACACAACTGTTTGTGGTACCCAAGTCAATTCCAATTACTTTTCCCATAATTATATCTTTTTTTTATTTTTATCGTTATTAATATGTTATTTATCTCATGAACTGCTGGCTAATGGAAGTCTGCCGAAGATATGCATCTGTCGGGAACCTCTCTATTCAGCGTTCACGCTTTCCCTCATAACAAAGCATGTGCCAAGGGATTGTAAAATTTAAAGTGGCTGACAATGTGTCAGATAATGCTGACAAAATAAAAGGAATCAAGATATGGGAGGCGATAAAATGTCGCATTCTCCCTATCTTGATTCCTGTAATATGATTGAGAAATCTTTCTTTTCAGATAAAGCTCCTATATATAATAAGGTGTGAAACCTTATCTGGCTTTATTTCTGTTCCTTAGCAGCAAGTGCTTCGCGAACCTTAGCTTCCAGTTCATCGAGAAGTTCAGGGTTATCCTTGAGCAATGCCTTGCAGGCATCGGCACCCTGTCCGAGTTTAGAACCGCCATAGCTATACCAGCTGCCGCTCTTTTCGATGATATCGTTGGCTACAGCTAGACCGAATACCTCGCCGGCACGGCTGATACCTTCGCCAAACATGATGTCGAACTCTGCCTTGCGGAAAGGAGGTGCTACCTTGTTCTTCACAACCTTCACGCGAACCAGATTACCTACTACCTCATCGCCGTCCTTGATGGCTGTTGCCTTGCGGATATCCAAGCGCACTGATGCATAGAACTTCAATGCATTACCACCGGTGGTTGTCTCTGGGTTACCGAACATGACACCAATCTTCTCGCGCAACTGGTTGATGAAGATGCAGGTAGTGTTGGTCTTGCTGATGGTAGAAGTGAGCTTGCGGAGAGCCTGACTCATCAATCGAGCCTGAAGACCTACTACATTGTCACCCATATCGCCTTCGATTTCCTTCTTAGGAGTCAAGGCGGCAACAGAGTCAACAACTACGATGTCTACAGCAGCAGAACTGATCAGCTGGTCTGCAATCTGCAACGCCTGCTCACCATTATCTGGTTGTGAAATCCACAAGTTATCAACATCAACGCCCAATTTAGCCGCATAGAAACGGTCGAAAGCGTGCTCAGCATCAATGAAAGCAGCGATACCGCCAGCCTTCTGAGCCTCTGCGATGGCATGGATAGCCAATGTTGTCTTACCGGAAGATTCCGGACCGTAAATTTCGATGATACGTCCCTTAGGATAACCGCCTACGCCCAGTGCATTGTCGAGAGCGATACTGCCTGTAGGGATAACTTCAATATTCTCAACGTGCTCATCTCCGAGTTTCATGATAGAGCCCTTACCGAAGTCCTTTTCTATCTTAGCCATGGCTGCCTGAAGAGCTTTCAGTTTGCCTTCATTGGGATTCAATTTTCCCTCTTGCATTTCTTTTGCCATATTCTTATTTTAATTTAAAGTTTAGTCGATTTCCAAATCGCCATCAAACACCTCGTGCCATGGCAATCCCTGCTTGTTCAACTGCTCCATGAATGGATCTGGGTCGAACTCCTCTACGTTCCATACGCCTGGCTTCTTCCAGATGCCCTTGAGGAACATCATGGCACCAATCATGGCTGGCACACCGGTGGTGTAGCTTACGCCCTGCATACCGGTTTCGTTGTAAGCCTCCTGGTGCTTGCAGTTGTTATAAACGTAGTAGGTGCGCTCCTTGCCGTCTTTCTTGCCACGGATGCGGCAACCGATAGATGTTTCGCCGTCATAGTTCTCGCCGAGATCCTGTGGGTTAGGCAATACGGCCTTGAGGAACTGCAGAGGAACAATCTTCACCTTGGCAGTCTTGCCTGAACCGTCTGCCACTGGAGCCTCGTATTCGATTTCGTCGATGCGGCTCATGCCGAGGTTCTGGATGCAGTCGAGGTAGGTGAGATACTGCTGACCGAAGGTCATCCAGAAGCGTGCCTCCTTGATGGTAGGGTAGTTCTTCACCAGACTCTCCAACTCCTCATGGTGCATCAGATAGCTCTCGCGAGGGCCGATGTTAGGGTAGGTGAGAGGCTTGTGGATAGAGAGTGGGTCGGTTTCAATCCATTCACCATCCTTATACCAGAGTCCCTTCTGGGTAATCTCGCGGATATTGATTTCTGGGTTGAAGTTGGTTGCGAAAGCCTTGTGATGGTTACCGGCGTTGCAATCCACGATGTCGAGCACCTCAATCTCATCGAAGTGATGCTTGGCTGCATAAGCGGTGAAGATGCCTGATACACCTGGGTCGAAACCGCAGCCGAGGATAGCGCAGAGACCAGCCTGTTCGAACTTATCCTTGTATGCCCACTGCCATGAGTACTCGAAGTGAGCCTCGTCCTTAGGCTCATAGTTAGCGGTATCCATATAGTTGCAACCGCAAGCCAGACAGGCATCCATGATAGTGAGATCCTGATAAGGCAAAGCTAGGTTGATGACAAGCTCAGGCTTGTAGCTATTGAAGAGAGCCTTCAACTGCTCAACGTCGTCGGCATCCACCTCAGCTGTCTGAATATCCATCTTGTAGCCCTTGGCATGGATATCCTTAACCAGCTTATCGCATTTTTCCTTGCGACGGCTAGCAATCATAAACTCGGTGAAAACGTCCTGGTTCTGGACGATCTTGAAGGCAGCCACGGTAGCCACGCCACCTGCGCCTATCATAAGTACTCTACTCATTTTTTATCTTTAATGTTAAGTGTTTAATGTTTACTTTATCTCATTTGCCGAAATTCCCAGGGCATTCATGAGCGAATATCCGAGAATCTCCTGTCTGAAGTTGCCGCCTGGCATGGGCTGCATGGCAAAGAGGGTGATGCGCTTGTCGTCGTCATCTACCTTACGGAGTATCTCGCGGAGTCGGTCGTAAGCATCTCCATCCTCAGAATTTGGGATTACCATCACTCGCTTCACCTCCTTGGCGTTGCATACGGTGCGTGCCACATCTACGAGAAAGTCATCCTTACCTACCATCTTCTCCTCTGTAGGATAAGAAGAGATGATGAATTCTCCGAGCTTATCATCCTTGAAAGCCTGAGCGTTCAGATCCTTCTCATAGTTGGCAGGGCGGAAGTTCTTCATCGCCATCGACTGCTTGTCGTGGATAAGCACAACCTGTGTCTCGTGCTCGCCCTCTCTCAGACCTCCGTCAAGGGCAATGCAGACTGCCCATTGTGCCATATCGGCTGGTTGGATGCGACGGTTAATCATTCGTTCGAAGTTGACTATCAGGTCGAAAGCCACTCGGTCGATATAGTCGGCATCAGCGATAATTACATTCTCGCTCCATTTTATATTGTTTGTATCTAATGTATTCATTGGTGCAAAAATTAAGCAAACGAGCATGATGAAAGCTTGCTTTCAAATTGTCGAATGCAGATTATTTCTGCAAATTTACGAATAAATTTCGTAATTAAGGCATTTTGGAAATATAAAATAATAAAAAAGATAGTATTTTCATCATTTCTTCATTTGATGGAATACTATCTTCAGTATATTCTTCGGCAATCTGAGCCTTTTTTCTTCTATTCTCCTACTTCTTCTCATGCAATCATTTCCGCCAGATAATGTCCGGCGAGAACGGCGATAAGTCCCAGCGCCAGACTTCCGAAGAGATAGAGCATCATATAGAGGTAATTCTCTTCTTTCATCAGTCCTGCTCCCTCGTTCATAAAGGTAGAGAAGGTAGTGAATCCTCCGCAGAATCCCGTGGTGAGCAGCAGTTTGGCAGATGGCGACATCCATCCCCCTTCCCGCCAGTTCAATCCCGAGAGGAACCCGATGATGAGGCATCCCGCCACATTCACCGCCATCGTTCCGAAAGGAAAGGCAATCACCGTGCAGGATTGCACCAACTTTGAAATCCAATATCTCATGCCGCCTCCGAAGAAACTGCCAATGCTTACTATCAATATTTCTTTCATCTCCTTATATAATATATGTATAATAATTTGGTGCAAAAGTACGGGTTTTATTTCTACTGACAAAAATATTTTTGGAAAAAAGATAATCCTTTTCTTAATTTTTCCCTCTATTCTTTCTTTTAAGGGATAAATAGAAGCAGGGAATAGTTCTTCTTGCTTATAAAATTATGTTGAACAATTTAAAATAAATAGGAGAAACAAGTTATGAAACGAGTATTCAATCTTTTGGTAGTAGATGAGAGTGGCAGCATGAGTATTATCGAGCGCCAGGCACTGGTGGGCATCAACGAGACCTTGACCACGATTCAGAAAATGCAGAAGACGCATAAGGATATGGAGCAGCGGGTTACGCTCATCACCTTCGACAGCACCCACAAGAATCTGTTCTATGATAATGTGTCTGCTCTTCATATTAAGCCTTTGAAATCAAGGGATTACAACCCATGTGGCGGCACCCCTCTTTACGATGCCATCGGCATGGGCATAGCCAAGATCAATGCCTTGACCACCGAGGATGACAGCGTATTGGTAACCATCATCACAGATGGTGAGGAGAACTGCAGCGAGGAATATAATCTGAAGATGATCAAGAACCTCATCGAGAAACTGAAGAAGCAGAACTGGACCTTTACCTTCATCGGTACCGATGATCTTGATGTGGAGAACATTGCTCATGGTATGGGCATCGACAATCATCTGCAGTTCTCAGAAGATGAGGCTGGCACCAAGGCGATGTTTGCCAGAGAAAATAGAGCCCGAGAGCGCTACAACAAGTGCCGTGCGATGGATTGCAAGATGGAAGCAGGTAGTTATTTTGAGGAGAAATAAAGAACGTACCATCTCATAAATGTCCTGGTTTTATAAATGATGGCAATAGCAGATTATTACTAGGCAATACATTTGTTAAATGTGTATAGTTACGAATTAATATTGTTTATATGTATAAAGATGTTTATATTGGTCTTGCACATGACAAGGCATTTGATTTTGACAAAAAAGGCAATTGGAATGGCTATATGCCTACGTTGCTTTATGGAAAGAATGTCCCGTATGAATATTTGGAGGGAGGCAATGTAATCTACTGGGACTTGGTGAACAATCCGTTGTGTAAGCAACTTGATTGGGGCAGTTGGGGATTGAAACGAACAGCCAAAGATATGGTTCTTTTCCTTGAACAGTATAAGGATAATAAATATGCCAAATATCTGATCGGGAATATAAGGGTGGATTTCATTGATAATGGATTAGAAGATGTTGAACTGGTTCTTGAAGCAGTGGAAACATAGCTTTTTGTTTTCTGGCGATAGATAATGAAGAATAGGAATTTTGTAAAAAATAAATTCTAAAAGGTAATTATATAAAGACTCCAACTTGTTAGGATAACTAATAAGTTGGAGCTTTTATATTTAATTCTGACTATAAGGTTGTTTGAGTCTTCAATAATTCTTCTAATTGAATTCCTGGAAATTACATGGCGACGCAGGAATCTCTGTGTCCTGACGTAGGAAAGATTACGTCGCCATGTAGTAAAGTCTACATCGGGACGTAATTTTTGGGGTATCTATAAGGTATCATAGCAGATTCTTTTTAGATTTAGCGTCGAGTTTATACGCACACGAGAAAAGTTTTTTTATGAAAAAAGTCTCAAAGTATCATCTTTTGGGCTAAGTAATGGTATAAATAGCTGGTATATAATAATATACAAGAATGATACTTTTCTGTAAAATATTTCGAAAGTCTCATTTTTGTATGTCGCAATGTATCAGATGTTTATAATGTTATTTTCTCTAAATAATGATACTTTGATACTTTTTTCACAAAAAACTTTTATGTGCAGGAAATAAATGAGGAGAAAATGCAGAAGCTGAGTGCTATTGTGACCACGATTTCTGATAAGCAGTATCAAAGCGATTAACTGCCTGGAGAAGGTTGTAGATAGGGTTGATTTAGCAGAATGAGTTGGTTCTACTGGATGACGGAGTCGGTTCGATGGGATAAAGGAGTCAACTCTATAGGTTGATGCAAGCGTCTTCGTGAGTTGAAAGACATTACTTCTCGGGTTCCAGAAGATACCTTCTCAGCAGTTGCCACTAGGCTCAGCAGACCTGCCGAGCCTAGCCGGCAGGTCTGCTGACTGCAGTCAGCAGCTTTGCTGAGCCTAGTGGCAACACTTTATTCTAGCCGATATTTCTCTCATATCATCCGGAAGATAAGAGATTGCCTTCTCTTTCATATCTTGCGGAATACCGAATCGGGCTTCGGCGATGCTGCCAACGATGGCTCCGATGGTATCGCTATCGCCGCCATGAGATATGGCTAGGCGGATAGCATCTTCGAAGGATGAGGCTTGCGAGAGGAGATTGAAAGATAATGGCACGGCATCCATGCAGGTTTCATCGAATTTGCCTTTCGGATAATCTCGGGTATCGAAATCCTCGTAATAGCTGCGGGCGATATCCTTGAAGGCTTTCATTGCCTTATCATCAGATTCTTTAGAATTCTTATCTTTACACTCCTTAGATTCTTCTGAGAATCTGCTCTTGCGGAAATGCCAGATGGCATGAGCCACGGCTTGGGCTCCCTTGATTCCTTCGGGGTGGTTATGAGTAGGAAGAGCTGTTTTCTCGGCCTCTTCCAAAACCTGCGACAGGTCATCGAATAGCCAAGCCACCGGCGATACTCGCATTGCCGAACCATTGCCAAAACTATTATATGGCTGCGGATCAAGAGAACGAATCCACCCTGCGAATCTTCCGCCATATGCTCCTTTTGGAGAAGGATAGCGGCGGCACCAATCCAGCAGGCTTTCCTGATAGCTTCGTCCGTTCAATATCGCATCAGCTATCGCTACCGTGCAAATTGTATCATCGGTGAAGTCGCATCCCTCGCCGAACATCTCGAAATCATAATCAAACGTATTGTTGAACTCATATTTTGAGCCAGCAATATCTCCTATTATTGCTCCTAACATAAGCTACTAATTCTCTATAACTTTACTCTATCACCTCCCAGAAACTCTCAGGAAGGCTGATGTTCTTCATCTCCTTTGCCTTCTCGAACAATGGGGCGATGTCTTCGGCTTCGAAGCCGGCGATGCCGCAACCTATTGGGGTTACCAGGAAATGAAGCTCTTGATGATGCTTGGCATAGGCGATGAAATCATCCACGTATGGACGGATGGTTTCTACGCCGCCCTGCATCGTTGGGATGGCGTAACTCTGGCCTTGCAAACCAACACCCTTGCCCATGACGGCACCGAAATGCAGGCGGGCAATGCGGGCTGCTCCACCACCATGCATGCCAGCCAGATTGCTGCCAAACACAAAAATCTCGTTCTCTTTTAATGAATCAATCCAGCTAGGAGTGATTCTTCCCTTCTTCATATCTTCCATATTCTTCTTATTATTAAATATGTTATTGCTGTTATCAGTCGCTTCCTCGCAGCGCATGTATTCGGACATCATTCTCGGCATCGACATCTTCGGAGCACTTTCGATACAGGTGTCTTCCTCCGCGAACGACAGGTAGCTTCCGTATTCCGATGCATCGAAGTATCTCTTGAAATAAGGAATCACTACATCGTGCATCATCTTCTGACAACGCTGGGTAACGGCAGAATGGGATATGCCCAACTGAGCGGCTACGTCCTCGCCCCGGAATCCCTCTATATAGAGCATCTTCAGAATGATGCTGTTCTTGCTGTCTCTGCCATAATAGAAATTGCTGATGTCTTCTATCGTCTGGTAAAGATCGTGCTCAAACTGGTTGTCGGTGAAAATCAGTTTCTGAAAAATTCTTTTCTTTCTTCATATCGATATATCTTTTTGATATCCGCAATCCGTTTGCAAATATATACTTTTTCTTTGAGAAAGCGGAGAAATAGCTCCTTTTTTCTCTTCTCTATGATATTAAAAGAGAAAAGAGGAGGAAAAATTAAGCAGGTATCGAAAAAATGCATCCCGCTTTTTACTTTTCCCATTTTGGAAGGTCATATAATCGTAACGTTCATGAAAATAAACGAATATGAGTGTAAATGACAAAGGCATAGTGGATACGCTGAAGGAATGTCCGGAGAACGGATTCAGAATGCTGATGATGAAGTATCAGGAACCGGTTTACTGGCATATACGCCGATTGGTGGTTTCGCATGATGATGCACAGGATGCTTCGCAGGAAACTTTTGTGAGAATCTATCGCTCGTTCAATCAATATCGGGGCGACTGCTCACTGAGAAGTTGGATTTACCGCATCGCTACCAACGAGGCCCTGCGGCTCATCAGCAAACGGAAACAGGAAGAAGTTTCTCTGGAATCAGATTCAACGGGCGTCAGTCTCATCCCAGCAGATAATTATATCGACTTCGATGATAAGGTGGCAGTAAAACTGCAGAAAGCGATTCTCTCGCTTCCGCCTAAGCAGCAGCTGGCATTCAATATGAGATATTACGATGAACTCGGGTTCGACGAAATAGCGAAGGTCGCTGATTCCACGCCAGCCAGTATCAAGGCAAGCTATCATGTTGCCAAGGAGAAAATTATCAAGTACATGAATTCGAACGATTAAGTGAGAGTTCTGTGAGTTTTTTATATGGTTATTCAAAATGGAAAAGAATATGGATACAAATTTTGATTTTAACAAAACCGGGAAGTTTGACTTCGGTAAGGTGGGTAAGCGGATGCCTTATTCTACGCCAGAAGGATTCTTCAAGGAGATGGAAGCCAATATCCTGGAGCAGGTGAAGAATGACAAACCGGCACCTGTCAGGATACAGCCGAAGAAACGATCTCTGAGGAAGGTGATTTGGACGGCTGCAATAGCTGTGGCTGCATCGGTGGCAGTACTTCTGGTACTCAACATCGATTTCTCAGCCTCTTCTTCCCAGCCTTCACAGGTGAATAACGGAATAAAGGAGGTAGATAAGGCTTTCGCTCAGCTGTCTTCTGCCGATCAGGCTTATCTTCTCTCTGTATATCAGGAGGATGTGTTCCTCAACAATTAAACGGATTCAATAATAATTTAAAATGATAGAGTTATGAAACGAATTTTGGGTATTTTAATGATGGTCATCGCCATGATGACGGTTACTACAAATGTATGTGCACAGGCGCCTAACCAGAAGCAGCGCCTCAGTCGTGAACAGTTGGCAGAAAAGCAGGCTCAGTACATCTCTCGGAATTTGGGGCTTGATGAAAAGACCAACGCTAAGTTTATCGAGACCTATACTGATTGTCAGAAAGAGGTATGGGCTTTAGGTCCTCATCTTCGTTATAAGAAGGGCGAAATGAAAACGGATGCTCAAACCGAACAGGAAATCAAGCAGCGTTTTGAGATGAGCGAGAAGATTCTCAACATCCGTCAGAAATATTACAAGAAGTATTCGCAGTTCCTGAGCCAGCAGCAGATTCAGCGTGTTTACGAACTGGAGCGACAGATGATGAAGCGCTTTGCCCAGAGAGGTTCTCGCAAGGGAATGGGTAAGGATGGAAGACCAGGACCAAGAATGTGGAGACCTGCACAGCAGAAGTAAAAAACAGAATAGGTTTAACATAATAATATATTAGTCCTCTTATACAAGGAAAAAAGATTACTTTCTATATTCAAATATATGCGAACGACGATTGGTGCAAGAGCGCGCGCCAATCGTCTTTTCTTTCTCATGTAGTTATTTCTATCATCTTTTCATAAGAGATTTTTCCTGCTTGTCCTTCCAAGCCAGAATCAGACCGATGACGCCGGCATAGCTCTTTCTGCCGCCTTCTACATGGTTGCCTCTCAGATAGAGTTCGAAGAAGAAATCCTGGGCAGCATCCAGTGCCTTGCATCTTTTGCCCTGCCAGTATTGGCGGTCGCTTTTCAGCAGCCTGATTATCTCAGGACGGATATATTTCAGATATTTCTCACCCTCCTTTTCGCCGAGAATATCGAACACATTATATAATACATGGGGCAGAATGTGGTAATATCCGCTGAATTTCACCGTCTTATCCTGTGATTCCGTACAGACGAGATAACTGTAGAAATTTGCCTCTCCTTCATTGGCAATGCCCAGAAAATGAGCAAATTCATGGGCATAGGTAGCCGGATAATCATGAGCCGGGATATCGCCGTTCAGCGTAAATTCGCAGAAGAATGGTCCCATGCTGCCGGTTACACCCGACATCGAACTGATGGGCGTAAACACCATCGTCTTGGCATGCGGATGCTGGTTGAAAGGCGGATTGATGCCCTCCCGATAGCCTATCTTGTTATATTCCTTCAGAATTGCATCCCGCACCCGATTCTTCAGTTTATCATCCACAATACAATTGAATTCTTCCCTCTTGCCTCTCCGTTCTTCACTCAAAAGGTTGAGGCTGTCGGCATACTGGTAGGCAAATTTCCGGAACTTCTCTTCCGAAACCTCAGCTGGCTGCATGCCAACTCTATAATAGATAACAGGCTGCGAATAGTTCAGTCCCCAAGCTGCATAAAACCATACATATACCCACAGCAGATATTCAATTACCCTTCCGAAAACCGCCTTTTTCTTCGGATAGCCGCCGCTCTTGGCAGCAAGAAAGATAAACCGACGGGCGAGTTTCTTCCGTAATCCCATCTCGTAAATAGGATAGAGGACGACCCAGGCGATGCTGAGAGCTATGAAAATATCACCCACGGCAAAGGGAAAGATGCCTGAGATGGGCGAAAGAAGGCTGCCGATAACGGGATAAACACGATAGGTGTAGATAACTCCCCAGAGAGGAATCATCTTGGTAAGGGTGACGAGTATGAGCAACAGCAGCAGTACCCAGTGGCGCCACTTCATTCTGTCGAGTCGTGAAGTATGTAATATCTTCATCTTGTTTCTTGTTTTTTATCTTGCATGGCTCTTGAACAGAGCTGTTTTTTTTGCACTTTTTGCCCCTGATGTGCAGAGATGGTGCAAAAATACAAAAGTTTTCTGAAATATTGACATCAGAAATCTGTTTTTTTACTAATTTTGCCATATTAAAAGTTGAACTTAATAAATAGAGGAGGAGTTATCATGAAACAGACACTGGAATCATTCGAGGCTATGAACCTTGAATATGAGAACCTCTATAATGAGGACGATGAACGTAGAGAATATAATTCAGTCTGGTACAGCTAGTTACAATGTATTATAATAAGGCTGTAGCAGGATTGTTAAATTTGTTTTACATATAAAAAAAGATCGTTAGGATAATAAAAGACTATGCCATAGTTACTAAAGAAATGATGTAACATAGGCATAGTCTTTTTTTATGTCCTTTCCTTGCTGGCTGTTCTTTCCTGCATTTCTATTTTTCGAAGTGCTGGTAATCCTTGCTGTGTTTCCAGTCACCTCCCCATCGGAATCCTTTTGCCCTAAAAAGCCGGTAGCAGAGGTCGCCTTTCTTAATCATGTAAGCGTGGTTCTTGCTGCGGTCCAGATAGGGGCGGGCGGTGGCAGGTTCCACCACTTCCTTGCCGTTCTTCAGCCGTTTGTGGTAAGGATTGTAGAGGGTGTTGATGTCTACGGCCAGTCCCCTTCCGTGCTTCGATACCGTATGGGTATGCGAGATGAAGCGGAAGTTAAAACTGGAGGAGTTGTTGGCTCTCATCGCCCTTTCATCGTCGGCATCCCAGTAGTCAATGAGTCTCATCCGTTCTATCGGATATTTTGCCTCGTATAGCTTTTTCAGAATATCGAGCACATCTGTGGCTATCGCCTTGTTCACCACCATTTCTCCCACGATGTTTCTGCCGTCCTTGTCTACGTGCAGGCATCTTATGTATCTCAGTTCGCTTCTTGCCACGGTACAGTTCTTCTTGTATGTCTTGCCCTGCATCAGGCGGAAGATATCATCAGGAATAGTGGAGATGGAGAAGAAATGCTTCTCGCCCAGTTTTCTGATGGTTTGAGAACTGACGTTTTCTCCAGGCTGCTGTGCCTTAGATGGAAGGCAGAAAAGTCCGGAAATAAACAGGCATATCATCAATATATTTTTTGCTTTCATCACGTTTCTCCTTATTTTGCTACGGGAATATAATGCGAATCCTTGATTTCTCCAATCACGATGATGCTGTGCAGACTTCCGATGCAGTCGATGTTTCCCAGCGTGTTGAGCATAAAGTCCTGATAGGCTTTCATATCCCGGGCATATACCTTGATCTGGAAGTCATAATCGCCGGTGGTGTTGTAGCACTCCGTTATCTGGTCGATGGCCTGCACGGTATCCATGAATTGCTGAATCAAATCGTGGGTGTGCTGCTTGAGCCGGATATTGCAGAGCACGATTACGTTGTGCCCCATCTTGTGATGATCCACTATCGCTCCATATCGCTGGATGTATCCCTCGCGTTCCAGCCGCTTCTGCCGCTCGAAGGTTGGAGAAGGGGAGAGGTGTACTCTTGCGGCAAGTTCCTTCACGGTGAGTCGGGAGTTCTGCTGCAGTAACTTCAGTATTCTGATGTCTGTTTCATCAAGTTTTTCTTCTGTTGTCATTGTTCCTTTATTTCTGTTTTTGCTGATTCTTACAGAATAATATTCTGCAGATTTGCTTAATTCGCTGCAAAGATAGTATATTTTTCTGAATTACTGAGAATATTTGGCAAATAAAATTCTTCTTCTTACCTTTGCACCCGCAATTCCGGATGCAAAGCGTCATTCATCAGTAGAGAATGAGCAGGTAAAGAGTCATTCACATCAAATAATAATAAGGAGATAAAAATATGAGCAACGTAAGAAATATACATTTTGAGGCAGTGGGCAGCTATTTGCGCCCTGCAGAGTTGAAGGAAGCGAGAGCTAAGTTTGCTGATGGCAAGATTTCTGCCACCGATCTTCGCGCCGTAGAAGACCGGCTGATTACTGAGGTCATCAGTCAGCAGAAGGCGCATCGCCTGCCTTATATCACCGATGGCGAGTTCCGCCGCAGCTATTGGCATCTCGACTTTATGTGGGGATTCAATGGCGTGGAGCATATCGAACTGGAGCATGGCTATCAGTTTCATGGCGAGGAGACAACCAAGGGTTCTATCCAACTGACCGGCAAGATTACCGGCGAGAATCATCCTTTTATCAAGGATTTCCTCTTTGTAAAGCAGTTTGAGGAGTTGGATGCCAATGGCGAATATATCTTCGAGGCAAAGCAGACGGTTCCTGCTCCTGCACAGTTTCTTGCCGAACTGTTCCGTGGCAAGAATGCCGAGAATACCCGCAAGTTCTATCCTAACACTACCCAGCTGATTGGGGATATTGCTCAGGCTTACCGCACCTTCTTCCAGGAGATTTATGCAGCCGGTTGCCGTACCGTCCAGCTGGATGACTGCACCTGGGGAATGATTGTGGATAGCGATTACTGGAAGGCTAAGGTGGGCACAGGGTTCACCCTAGAGCAGGAAGCCCTGCAATATCTGAAGGTGAACAATCTTGCCATCGAGGGCAAACCTGAGGGGTTGACCATCAACACCCACGTATGCCGTGGCAATTATCATTCCTGCTATGCCACCAAGGGCGCCTACGATGCTGTAGCTCCTTATCTCTTCGCTCATGAGGAGGTAGATACCTTCTATCTGGAGTATGACGATGAGCGTTCGGGTGGTTTCGAGCCGTTGAAGTATGTGGCTGATGGCAAGAAGGTGGTTCTGGGTCTGGTAACCTCCAAATCTCCGGTGTTGGAAGATAAGGCTATGGTCATCGCCAGAATCCACGAAGCTGCCAAGTATATTCCTCTCAATCGCTTAAGCCTCAGCCCTCAATGCGGTTTTGCCTCTTGCGAGATTGGCAATAAACTGACCGATGCTGAGCAGTGGGCAAAGATAGATCTGGTGAGAGAGAGTTCTGAAGAAGTTTGGGGATAATGATATATTCAAGGAGAAGATGTGTTGTCTGTCATGGCTGCACATCTTCTCTTTTTTTATTTACTTTTTATCAAAAATGTTTGGTGTTTTCATGAATTACTAGTAACTTTGCACCCCGAAAATTACAAACATCATTCATTAAGATTATCAGGAAAAATGGAATATATGTCTCAAGAAGGCTACGATGAGCTCGTGGCTGAACTTCAACACATGGTTAACGTAGAGTTGCCAGCCGTTCGTGATGCGATTGCTGAGGCTCGCGACAAGGGTGACCTTAGTGAGAATTTCGAGTATCATGCCGCCAAGCGTGAGCAGGGTAAGCTTTTGAGCCGCATCAGCTTCAAACAGAAGGTCTTGGAGAATGCCCGTGTCATCGACAAGTCTCGATTGAAGAGCGATACCGTTGGCTTGTTGAGCAAGATTAAGATTACCAATCTCGCCAACAAGTGCAGCATGAATTATACCATAGTGAATCCTCACGAGGCAGATCTTCATAGTGGCAAGATTTCCATCAAGTCGCCTATCGCCAAGGCCCTTCTGGGTAAGAAGGCAGGTGAAGAGGTAATGGTAAAGGTACCAGCCGGCTTGCTCAAATTCCGCCTGGATAGCGTGGAGCTATAATGTATTCTTTAAAAGGAAAACTCCCGATAATTTGAAACTGATCAAACTATCGGGAGTTTCTCTTTTTATTCTAATATTTCTCCAGAATCTTATTCAGTAAGAAGGTGGCATTCTGGTTTCTTGCCACACCCTTCTGTATCTTATAAGTATAGGTAACATCCGTGCCCAAATCTATCTCGAAACAATAGTTGTGGAATTTTCCTGATGCATCATTTTCCATCTTGGAGAGCTCCAGATCGTGGGTAGCGATGATGCCGCTCACCGGCTGTTTGGCGATGGCTTCGAGGAACTTTCTCGAACCATTCAGCTTATCCAATGAATTCGTTCCCTTCAGAATCTCATCCAGAATAATCAGCGTTCGGAGTGGCTCCTTATTGTCTTCTCCACTTTCCTTGCAGCACTTTCCCTCAGCACTTTCCCTGCAGAACTTCAGCAGCTCTTCCAGTCTTATCAGCTCAGCATTAAAGTAAGAGATGCCGTGCGTCAAATCATCGGTGGTTCTCATACTCGAGAACAATCTGAAACGTGAAATCTTCAGCTGATCCGCAAACACCGGCATACCCGCCATTGCCAGGATATAGTTCACGCCCAGCGAACGCAGGAAGGTACTCTTTCCCGCCATGTTGGCTCCGGTGATGATATAATAGTTGTCGTCCTTGATGGTGAAATCGTTCTTCACCGCCTTGGCACCCAGGAAAGGATGATAGAGATTCTTTCCCTCGAACACGATTTCCGGACTTCCTGTAATAAATTCCGCCTCTTCTGCCTCCGGATGATTATATCTGAAATCCGCCATCGAAACCATCGCATCCATCTCGCTGATGATATGCATCCATTCCTCCATCTTCACCATATAGGTATTCTTCCATTTCAGAAAACTGCGAACAAGGAAGAAATCGCTCAGCATGAAGGCATCGGTGAAGAAAAGACCGAGGAAGTTGCCTCTTCTGTCATACCCCTTCAATATCTTTTCCAGTTGGGCAAAGGAAGGCAGGGCATCTGCCAGGGAATTCTGCATCTCCTTGCCTGATTCGCTATGGAAATTGCGCCTGTTGATAAGCTGAAGTATTTGAGCATAGGCGATGAGCTGATGGCGAAGCTTGCCGCCATTGCTATCTATCTTGTCAAGTGTCTGCTTGCAGACGAAGAATACCACCATGTATTGAACCAACACCCACCACAAGGCGAAATCCACCGAGATCATATCGCATATCGATAAAATCACGGAACCGATGACCCCGATAATCAGCAGCCATCCGATAACGAGAGAAACCGGAGATCCAAACCATGCCGGCACCTCCATCTTCGAAACCTTCTGCATCGCATCCACCACCGCAGCAGAATCAATCTTCTTCATCTTGCCATTCACCATTTTGCCATCCGCAGTTTGGCTTCTGTTCTTTTCGCCAAGTGCCAGAAATTCCATTCGCCAGTTTTCGCCTTCTCCAGCCAGTTCCTTCTGCAAATCCCTTCTTCTTTTGATATCCTCTATGCCCAAAGGCGTTTCCCGGGTAAGATTCCTGGCGAGTGCCTCCGAACCGCCCGATGTGATGGTTCGGCAGATACGGTTGAACAGCGAACTCTTGCCGAAGACATCGAGGTCGAAGGAATAAGGATGCTGCGGATTCTGATAGAAATCGCCCGTCTCGAAAGGTGAGAAATCGCCCTCCAAAGCCTTGATTTCGTCCTGATAAACCTTGAGCAATGCCGAAAGATGCTCTATCTTCTCCTTGTTCTTGTCGTCAAGTCGTCTGATTCCCAGATAGGCAATCAGGCACAGCACCGCCCCCAACAGATAGTTCTGCGTATCTCCATCCATTGCGAAATAGCAGATCAGGAAGGCGAGGATGCCGCCAAAAGCCAGCAGCTCGCCCGTTATAAATCCCGTATTCTTACGCTTCAGGGCAGCCACCTCAGAAGCGTATCGGCTTACATATTGTTGATAATTCTCCTTGATATTCATACTTTTTCTTTATTATGAACTTTTCTCCATCCATTTATTATAGGATATATTCTCCTCTTTCCACTTATCCTTTGCTTCCGCCTGATTCTTCGGATACCCGATGATGAGGGTGTTGAGCGGAATCATCTTCTTGGGCAGATGCAGCAGTTGCTGCATTCCCTCGTATCGTTTTTTCAGGGGATAGGGGGCTGTCCATACACCGCCGAGTCCCAGACCGTGAGCCATCAGCAGAATGTTCTCCGTGGCTGCCGAACAGTCTTGAATCCAGAACTCCTGCTCTGTGCCTTCCAGCGTCTTGTCAAGGCATCCGCAAACCACGATAGCGAGCGGTGCCTGCTTCACCATGCTGGCATAAGGGCTGAACTGTGGTATCTGGTCGAGAATCTCCCGGTCGTTGATAACCACAAAATGCCAAGGCTGCTTGTTGCATGCCGATGGAGCCGCCATGCCGGCACGCAGCATCATCTCCACCTTCTCCCGTTCTACAGGTATGTCTGTATAACTTCTCACCGATGTACGGCTCATGATATTTTCAAAAATCTGATTCTTTTCCATCATTTTGTAGCATTTCTGATTTTTTCTCTTGCGGCATTATTGATCAAAAAACGCCGCATATTTTGCGGCAAAGATACGAAAAAAACGCCGCATCACCAAATTATTTCGTTTTTATCGCCCGATACATCATGTAGTAAGCGTATATATATGCCGATGTCGTTGTTATCATACTGATGATATTCACGCTGGTGATGGCTGCCTGCTGGGTGTTGCCTGCCAGAAAAAACACTGCAACAGGGAGTATATTTGAGCATATCAGCCATACCATGAAAACCAGGATAAGGGCTAAGCCCAGTTTGCGCATGTTACCTCTGTGCTTGCTGTACAGATGGCAGCCGGCTATCAGGGAGGCGATGACGGAAATCAGACCCATCGTGCTTTTTGTCCAGGTGAGTATGGAAGCCATTTGGGTAATCTGTCCGTTCTGCATCATCGTTACGAGATGAAGATTGAAGCATTGGCCCAGGATGAATGAGAGCACATAGTAAAGTACCATCAACTCGCTGCAGCGTCGTAGTAATTTTACGTCTGTCGGTAGCGTACAGCGGAATATTCCCCATAAAGCTATAGGGGCGAGCTGCAAGACCAGTTGCTTGATGGTAACCAGGATGGGACTTATTGGAATCAGGATGGGACTTGTTCTGAAGGATAAGCCCGCTTGTCTGCAAACAGAAAATGCCAGCGAAAACAATGCGAAAATGCAATATGCATACATGGCATATTGTGCAATGCGATTTATATCTATAGAATAACTTTTTCTTTCCATAATTCTACGTTTGATGATTTTATAAACAGCTTATCTTGCATAAAGCCATTGCAAAGATACGAAGTTTTTGGAAAATTCTAGCAAAATAGGGGGAAAATGTTTGGCTATGATATAAACTTGTTAAAAGAATGGCGGTATAGAACAATAAAAACTCTTAAAACTTTGATTGTATCTTCTTGAATACCAGTATTTGTTGCTATCTTTGCACGGTATATTCTAATAACGCTACGTGGATAAATACTAATAGCGCTACATGGGTATATACTAATAGAATTATAGGTTTAATCATGAATCATATGAAGAAGATTTTTTTAGGATTGGCAGCTGCACTGATGTTGACTGCCTGCAATGAGAACAGACAGCCGGAGGCAATGACCAGCGTTGACTCTGCAAGTGTGGTAACCGATTTGATGATGAGTCGCAGGAGCATCCGTGCTTACAAGGATTCCGTTATCAGCCGTGATACCCTGAACGAGATTCTGAAATGCGGCATCAACGCGCCAAACGGGCAGAACCTGCAGTCGTACGAAATCAGAGTGATAGATTCTCCTGCTCTCATCGATTCAATCACCCAAGCCGTGGTAAAGGATAATCCTAAGATAGCAGAGCGCAAGGGCTTCAAGAACATCTTTGTGAATGCTCCATGCGTGGTTTGCATCGCCTACGATACTACTTATGATATGGCGCAGATTGATTGCGGCTTGCTTGGCGAGAACATCATTCTTGCAGCATGGTCAAGGGGCATCGGTTCCTGCTGCCTGGGCAGTTCAGCCCGCTGGATACTGGATTCACCATCGGCCAAGCCTTACCTCGACCGCATGGCATTCTCTAAGAATTATAAGCTGCTCTACTGCATCGCCCTGGGTTATCCTGACGAATCGCCGGAGGCAAAGCCAAGACGCCAGGACATGATAAAGTTCATGGATTAAGATAAATGAAGGTTGATGTCCTGTTTCAGGACATCAACGTTTCCCTCCGTAACCCAACAAAAAAAGCATGGCGCAAATCACTGCGCCATGCTCCAATAAAAGAAAGCCTTATAGTCAAAATAGAAATTAGCGATTCTAATTCTTATTCCGGTACTAATCTTTTTCTAGTACTTTGCATTCTGAGGGTCAAAGTTGGTCCAACCGCTCATCCAGTTGTTGCTGCCATCGAAGGCTCCGATGTAGGTTACGGTGTCGAAACCTGTCCAGCCGGCGAAACTTGCGGCTCCAAGCAACGGACTGCCGGCGATAGGAGTATAACCGTCTGCGCCAACCAATGAAGCCCAACTGTCAAAATACTTGTTGCTTGGCTCTGAGAAGAAGAAGGTATTGCTGTATGACTTCTGATTCTTGTCGAGATCCTTCTTGTTGGCTGCATCATAGAGGTAATCCTCATACTTCTTGTTGGCATCAGTACCAACGGCATCCATACCTGCGAAATATACATTCTGAAGCTTGAATTTGCCTTCCTTGGCATTCTTCACGGTTTCACCCTTCTCACCATCAACAATCAAACCGATAGGCCAGCCTAAGGCCACTGAGTTGATGCAGTTTAGGTTAGAAGAACGGCGAATCTGCATGGCTGACTGGAACTTGCCGAGAGCTGAACCGTTGTTTGGATTGTATGCTCCGGCAGTAATATAATCTGTGGTGTTCTGGAACTTAGAATCCAATACCTTAGGACCTACGAAGGTGATGTTAGAGAAGGTTGCCTTGGTACGAGGGGCCACGGTAGCACCATCGGCGCAATTGTCGCTCTCGAAACCGTTGCTCTGAGAGGTATCGGCTATCTTGCTGTCGCGCAGAGAAAGACCATACTGCACCTTTCCTGAGAAACCGTTATCTGTATCGAAATCATCATCCCAGCCCTTGTAGGCTACGAGATACTTGCAGTTTACTGTACCGCCAAACCACTCGAAGGAATCATCATTGGAATAAGATACCTGAACGTGGTCAATCTCTGTGCCTGAACCTACAGAACCGAGAGTCAAACCATTAATCTCCTTATCCTTCTGGAATGGATAACCGGCAAACTCGATGCGTACATAACTCAAGGCTCCTGAGTTGTCAGCATCATCTGCGCCACCATGCTTGGTACGAGGACCACCCTCTATCTGCTGCTCAGTCTGGTTGTTCTTAGCCTTGCCGCAGAGAATGATGCCACCCCAGTCGCCAGGCTTTCTGCTGCCGGCAGCCTCTTCAGATGTAAAGACGATAGGCTCTGTGGCTGTACCCTTGGCGATGAGCTTGCCGCCACGCTCTGCGATGAGTGCCGCCTTGGTTTGCTTGTCGCCCTTGATAATCGTTCCCGGTTCGATGGTAAGCTCAGCACCATCTGCAATATATACCCATCCCTTGAGGAGATAAGTGCCTTTCTTCAAAGTCTGCTTGCCTGTGAAAACGAATTCCTGGTCGCCGTTGCCAATCTGTGTTCCGTTGGCGTTTTCCTTGTCATCTGTTCCGAAGAGGATGTGGTCGCAAGCCTTCAAGCCGCCATTGGTTGTCCACTTGTAAACTACTTCTGATCCAGGATTTGGAGAAGGAGTTGGATCGTCATTGTCACTGCTGCAGCTGCTCAACATGGCAGATGCTGCGAGGATGCCCATGCATCCTAAAAAATACATCTTGTTCATCATTGTTTCCTGTTTTATTAAACAAACATCTATTATTATCTTTCTTGAAATTCTACGGATAGTCTCTAAAATTTATAGGTTGCCTGCAAACCGATGTTTCTACCCGGCTTGTAGCATCTTGCTATTTCTTCTACTTCCTTCTTGCTTCCGTCGCTATACGTTACATCAGCAAACTGCTTGTAATATATCTTTTCAGCAAGAAGATCTCTTACGTTGAGCTTCAGTTCCAGATGTTCGCCGAATTTCTTAGCCAGCGAGAAATCGATGGTGTTGCGAGGCATCTCGTAGCTGTGAGGCACTCGGGAATTGGAGTCATCGCCTGTGCTCCCCTCGCTTCTGCCCACACCGATGATTCGCTTGCCTATGCGGTTGTAGAGCAGGGCGATATCCATCTTTAATGGCTCATTCTTATAGAAGATGCCGGTGTTGATAAGGTATGGCGACTGACCCTGCATCGGTCTGTCTTCTTCCTTCGCTCCCTTCTCAAACTGAACCTTGCTCTTGATGAGGGCACCGTTAAACGACCAACTGAAATCCTTCAATCCTATGAATCCGAGATTCTTTCTGATATCCAGCTCCACACCATAGTTGTTGGCACTCTTTGCATTCTTGTAAGAGTAAATCAAGTCAGTGCCACCAGCCACCGTATAGGTCCACTCGATAGGAGAATCGAAGTGCTTGTAGAAGACTGCCAGCGAAATGAGCTCTCCACGGGATGGATACCACTCATATCGCAGGTCGAGGTTTTCGACATAACAGTTCTTCAACTCAGTGTTTCCCTGCACATTGCTGGCAAGGTCGAAGTCGTAATACACCGACGACGATACTTCACGGAATTCTGGGCGGTTAATACTGCGGCCATACGAAAGTCGCACCTGGTGCTGGTCGCTAATCTTATATGTTGTATTGAGAGATGGAAAAACATCATCGGTCTTGTAATGACGGCTCGATTCACTCTTCTCGTAGTCACGGGAATTGGAGATGAGTTCCATATCATTATGCTCGAAGCGGACACCGGCGTGGATGCCGAGTTTGCCAAAGGGGAGAGACAACGCCAGGTATCCGGCGCCTAAGGTGTTGTGTCCGCGGTAGTTATTGCGCATCTGCTTTTCCTCCAGAAGATACAGCTTGTCGTAACCCATGTTTGCCTCGCTGGAGAGCAGGGTTGGGATGTCGCTGTGGCGGAAGTCGGATGGCATGTTGTTATCTGAAACATTCCAGTTGTAGATAAAGTTGCGGGTCTGGTATTCTCGGCTGCGATACTCCCCATAGGCACCCACCTGTAAGTTTGGCTCAAAGTTGCCAAACTTGAAGTGGTGCTTGTCATTTACACCAAGAGAGAGAATGTGTTCGTCGAGTTGAGTCCACTCGCGGGATATGTCGTTGCCGGTGCTCAGGGCATAAACGCCCGATTCAAGAGCATCGTCGATGAGGTATCTACGACGGTCAGGCAAATGACGGTTGGCATACGCATACCCGATGCTCCAGTCAAGGGCATCGCTAGTGAAGGTGTGCTTGCCGGTAAGCTGACCGTTATATGTAGTTCTACTGCGGTAGTAATACTCTGCGCTTCGCTCCAGGTTCGACTGGGCGCTCACGCCATCACGCCAGGTATATCGGCTGGTAGCCAACTGGTTGAAGATGTTCTTGAGCTGATACTTGTGATTGCCGTCCTTGGAAAGGAAGGTGAAGTTGAGCATTGCTCCGAGTCTCACGTTATTATTATACTGGTCGTCAACAGAGTGACGAAGATAGTTCGGCTTGTCGTTTGCCGCATCATAGATGCCATAGAGGTTGTTCTCCATGTTCTCGTAGGTGCGGTATTCGTTGGTATAGTTCATGGCGGCGAGCATGCCGAGTGTTCTTCCGCCGAGCATCCAGCGGCGGTTGAGGCTTGCTGCCAGTTTCAGGTCACCCAAAGGCTTCCTGTTCTTGACAAGCCAATCGTTGTTAAGCCCGTTTCCCAGGAGCGAAGTAGCATAATCGCCCACCGGCTTTCCGTTGGCATCGAGCTGCGGATTCAAGGCAGCTTGGATGCCCCCATTCAGGTTTCTCAAGCCATTGTCGAACCCAAGGAAATCGGTTCCGGAACCTTTTGAGTAAGAAAAGTCCTTGAAGGCAGAAGATGTATTCCAGTTTCCGCCCACGGCGATGTTGAAACTGTTTTCTGCCGGAATCTCCTTGGTGTTGACGATGATGAAACCGCCCGAGTAGTCTGCGGGATATTCAGCCGTTGGCGACTTCACGATGGTGAGGTTGTCAATCTGCGAACTTGGGATGATGTCGAAGGAGAATGCTCTGGAATCAGCCTCAGAACTAGGCACTGCTCCTCCGTTCACCCACACATTGTTATAACGCTGCGACAAGCCACGAACCATCACGAATTTATCGTCGATGAGGCTCACGCCTGGCACTCGGCGTATCACCTCACCCGCATTCGTATCCTGAGTTCTGGATATTTCCTGTGCCGAAACATTACTCACGATGACGGGACTGTTTTTGGCCACCTGTATCATTGCCGCATCCGTATTACGCCTTTCCACTGCGGTAACGGTCACCTCCTTCAGCTGCTGTTCATCAGGTTGCAGCGCAATCACCTGGTCTGCGTCCTTCGCCTGAACCCCGTCAATTTTTTGAGTCTTATATCCTACATAATTTATATATAGTGTATATGTCTTATCTTTCTTCATTCCATCGATCAGGAAGTTTCCGTCGATGTTGGTGATAGCCTTCACGTTGGTTCCATCCACAGTGACGACTGCACCGATGAGTGTCTCTTTCGATTTCTGGTCGATTACGACACCCTTAATCTGTTGCGCCCACGTTGGCATGCTAGCCGCTGAGAGCAATCCTAATACAATAATTCCCCTTTTAGCATTCATAACCTATATCGTTTGATTTCGGTTGCAAAGGTACGGCAGCATTATTACACCATGGTTGCAATGAAGTTGAAAGGCATTGACGAAGCTGCGACAAAGGTGTTACGGCTGCAACAACTAAAAAAGTTTAAACATTTAACCCTGTATTTGGCGATAAATAAAGAAATAACTATATTTGCATCATGATTACGGAATATGGTATAGAGGCAAAGTCTAATTCTGAGATTATATCAGAATTGGGGGGACGATGCTATACATATAAACATAAAATTTTAAAGCTATGAATATGAGGAGATTTATATTTTTTCTGATTGTCTGCGAGTTCTTTTCTTTGGCATGTATTGCTGCAAATAAGACTATAAAAGGACATATTGTAGATGAATTTGGTAAGAACGTTGAATTCGCTAGCGTATATGTAGATAGTATATATGCGGTATCTGACAAGGAAGGAAAATTCTCTCTGGTGGTGCCCGATGGTATGAAACAGGAACTTGTGATTAGTCATATCAGTTATCAGACTAATAAAATTCCTTATAATGTATATAGCAAAAAGACTTCGCTGCAACTTACGTTGAAAGAAAAGACTTGTGATTTGTCAGATATAACAGTCGTTTCCGGTAAAAAGCAGGAAAGTATTCTTGGAAAGGGAGTTCGGGCACCAGGTGATGTTGCATTTCATAACGTTAGAAACACGAAATATGAAACGGGACCCTTATTTGTTGTAAATAAAGACTATTATGTGAAAACAGCCAAATTGCGAGTGCAAAAATGTACTTTTGCTTCATGCACAATTCGTTTAATCATTTATGAAGTAAAGGGAACAAATTTTGTGCCTGTACAGCATCGACCTTTGTACGTCCGATTATCTGAAATTTCTGATAAGAAGGATTTATCTGTTTGGATAGAAGAACCGTTGAAGCTGGAGCGCAATCATAAATATTATATAGGTGTAGCTGTTATGGCAAGTAGCGGTAATGGCGAAATTCATTTTCCTGCTTATTTCAAGAAGGGCTGTGTGAGAAATCTGTGTACAGATAGAAAAAAGAATTTGCCAGTAACCTTGGGCGTTTCTCTTTATGGTATATCTGCAAAGCATCTTCAGTAAGTCTCCCCCACACGCTTACATCTCTTTCATGTTTGCAGGATTATAGGGAGTCAACTGCTGCATCTCCTGCTCTGTTGCTTCAGGCAAGGAAGGTATCTTGTTTCTGATGCAGAAATCGGTAATGGCGGCAGCTGATTCTTTGGGAGTAGAAGAATCCGGTTTGATGGATTGCTTCTTTTCTACATACTCCTTTTCCGTGATATATAGTTCGGTAATCACATGGATGAGTTGCTGCTGCTTGTCTTTCTTGTGAGAGAAAAGATAGCTGTTGTCAGATTTCTGGAAGAGCAGGTCCTTGAAGGAATAGTAATCTTCAGGACTTGTCTGATAGGTTTCCACCACATGGTCGTAGATATCTGTCTGGGTATAACCGAAAAGCTGGTGCGTCAGATTCTTGTAGGTAGGAAGCTGGTTGATTTCTATCTGACAGATGTTCCGGCTGCTGTCCGTTTGAATACTGCCTATTGTCTGCTGATTGAGCAGGACGAGTTGAGAGCCCAGTGAATCTTTCAGCTGATATTTCTTTCGATATTGCTCAATAAGTGTCTTCTCTTCCGGCCAAGGTCGGAAGGTTCCTTTGTCGCTGACCATGAATGCTCGCTTTTTGTCTTCGGAAACGAGTCGGCTGTTGTGAAGATTTCTTTTGGAATAGGCATTGAGATCCGTCTTTCCATTCTTCAGGTTGATGTAATACTCCACGATGCCGTCGTTGAAGTATTTCATTACAGAGTCGTTGGTCTGGTAACTGCGATAATATCCCTTGAGTCTGATGAAGTGAGGACGATTCCCTGTTACGTTCACATCCTCCAGTTTCTGTATTTTTGTGATAGGTCCAGGCATCTTCTCTTCCTTGTTCTGTGCCATGAGGCAAGTTGGGAGGAAAAGGAGAAGCACAAACAGATATTTCATATAATGATGATGTTTCATATTGATGATGCTTTAAAAAACTACTTAATGATGTGCAAAAGTAAGAATAATCAGTTAGATGCGCAAAGAAAATCTGTTATTATCAGGTTAAAACCGTAAGTAAGTAAACGATTACATACAATTATAATAAGGAATCGTGTGGTTATTGCTTTTCTTTTTGTATCTTTGCAGCCGTTTGGCAATTGTGGGTACCAAATCATATCTAAAGGAAAAGAATATCTAATAATAAATAAAAGGTAATGACTACACTTACAATTTCTATTATTGTCGTTTTCGTGCTCGGCTATGCACTCATAGCTACCGAAAGCTTGACTAAGGTAAACAAGGCAGCGATAGCCCTGTTGATGTTGGTAGGTTGTTGGACCCTCTACATGATGGATCCAATGCAGTATCTCCAGTTGATGCACCCTGATTATACAGGCGGTGCTGCTGGAATGGTGGAGAAGGTGACCGGAATCATCCAGGAACATCTGGGCGATACCGCCACAACACTCTTCTTCCTGATGGGTGCAATGACCATCGTGGAAATCGTTGACCAGAACGGCGGATTCAACTGGGTTCGCAAGGTGATGAAGACCAAGTCGAAACGTGCGCTCCTCTGGCGTATCGCTATCCTTACCTTCTTCCTCTCTGCCATCCTCGACAATCTGACCACCAGTATCGTGATGATCATGATTCTCCGAAAGCTCGTTACCGACCACAAGGACCGCATGGTTTATGCATCCCTCGTCATCATCGCAGCCAATTCGGGTGGTGCTTTCTCACCAATCGGCGACGTTACCACCATCATGCTCTGGAACAAGGGATTGATTACTGCTGCCGGCGTTATCGCCGAAATCTTCATCCCGTCTGTGGTTTCCATGGTGATTCCTGCCCTCATCCTTCAGACCATGTTGAAGGGCGAACTCGTGATGCCTGAGGTTTCTGCCCAGCAGAATGCATCGGTCAGCGATTTCACCGAAGGTCAGCGCAAGGCTGTGTTCTGGTTGGGAGTAGGCGGTTTGATCTTCGTTCCTATCTTCAAGAGTATCACCCACTTGCCTCCATTCGTAGGAATCCTTCTGGTATTGGGCGTTCTCTGGACTGCTACCGAAGTTTTCTATCGCAGTTTGCATCGTGGAGCTGATGCCGAGGGCACTCAGAAGCGAGTAACCAAGTTGCTTTCTCGTGTTGATATGAGTACCATTCTCTTCTTCCTCGGTATCCTGATGGCTGTTTCCTGCCTGGCTGAGATTGGCGTATTGACAGCTTTGGGTCAGGGCTTGAACGTCGTATTCGATGGCAACCACTATCTGGTTACTGGTATCATCGGTGTGCTTTCAAGTATTGTTGATAATGTGCCTCTGGTAGCCGGCTGTATGGGAATGTATCCTGTGGCAGCCGTTGGTGATATGGCTGTGGATGGTGTCTTCTGGCAGTTGCTGGCCTATTGTGCCGGTGTAGGAGGTTCAATGCTGATTATCGGTAGTGCCGCAGGTGTGGTAGTAATGGGCTTGGAGAAGATAACCTTCGGCTGGTATATGAAGCACATCTCCTGGATTGCTTTCGTAGGTTACATCGCAGGTATCGTTTGCTACTGGTTCATCCGCACCTTCCTTTATGCTATCTAAAGGATAATAGTTTTCTCTTACGTGAAAAAGTTTTTTTTGAAGAAAAAGTCTCAAAGTCTCATTTTCTATTGAAAATACCGACTTAAAGACTTGATAGATAATAAGATAAAGAGAATGAGACTTCTCGGTTTTGGTGCCGGGAAGTCTCATTAAAGTCTCATAGAAGTATCACTATTTCACTTTTTCTTTACAAGATACTTCATTCCATCTGCAAATCTCTTATGTTTTAACTCACTCATATTCGCCAGTTTCCTGCCGAATCCCATCAAACTGTTCACTTTGAGCGATGAACCTATCTGCTTTTTCAGATAGTCGAAAATCTCGGCGGCAGTCAGATATTCGCCCTCTTTCTCATTCTCAACCAAATCAAAATAGAGCTGGAAATACTGGTCTATCGGCTCAGCCACTTCAAACTGGCAGTTGTTCTTCATGATCAACTTCACCTGTTCCGCATCAAAATAACTCTTCTCGCCATTGTGCAGGGCGGTCAGCGCCTGGGCGAAAAGTTGCTGATAGTTCGGACGCACACTCACATCGATAGGTCCCGTCAGTTCCACACCGATGAATCTTCGGTTGCCGGATGGATCGGTGAGAATATCCTTCATGTTGCTCGTGGCGATGAACGAGGCGAGACGAGGAAATTCCATGACATGACTGCCATACGGAGGCTTGTATTTCAGCGTAGGCAACTGGATGAGATTCTTCAGAAATCCCTGCTGCACCTGTGGAGAAATCTGGTTGAACTCATCGAGATTGATGACCATAAACTGCGCCATCGCCTGATAAACCTGACGTTTTTCTGACAGAATCAGATTATCGTTATATCCCCACTGCAGCTCCGGCGGTAACAGCCGGCGACAGAAAGTACTCTTGTTGTAACCCTGCTTGGAAATCAGAAGCGGAGCCACCGAGTTGCCATACTGGCGATGAGTAAAGCCGCGCCACTGGTCAACCATGCCCAGAAACCAGGTGTAGAACCAGTCTGCCCAGTAAGGATTGTTGGTAGGAACCGTACGAGCCAAGGCACGTATATGGTCCTTTCCGTCCCATTTGTCGTAGCATTGGAAGAGATATTCATCTATCGGATTATAATTCTTGATATAATCAGACTCCAGAAAATTCCTGACATCCTTGATGCTCACTCGGATATCAGCGAGCTGCACCTCCAGCGTCATGCGCTTCTGCACTCTCGGATCTACGGGCTGGAAACCATACCATCCCTTCTCCTTCGGCATGTATTCCACGAATTTCATCACCGTGTTGTATCTGAAGTTATATTTACTTTTCAGCAGCTGCATCATGCTCATGATATTCTCGCGAACGCTGTTCTTGTCAACTTTCTTTTCTTCTTCCGAAGTACCGGAAACAGGAATCATCTGCTGATTATCTTCCGTGTTGAAAGCCTGGTTCTGAGGGCGCATGTTGCTGTCAATTTTCATCGCTACCGCCTTACTGTTAAAATAAGGTTTCGCATCGAGCGTCATCATAAAACTGTTGTGCATCGAAGGCTCAAAAGATAGGTTTGAGCCCGCTTCTATAGAAGGTTTCGGTCCGTCTGTGAGCACTGAAGCCTTGGCAATCGCCTGATATACAGGCAAAATCTGCTGGTAAGCGATGCGGTACAGTCGTTCGGCATCCGCCTCCTCAGTAGGCAGCAAGTCATCTTCATTGCTGAATTTCACCAATACGATAACCGACTTGCCATCAGCACCTTCCAGCGCAGCAAAGGTAGAAGGCAGCATGGCAACCGAGCGCTTCACGCCCTCCACGCCGTCTGCATCCGTAATATTTCCGAATTTCAGCAGCAGGATACCGTTGCAAGTCTTCATCTTCAGGTTGTTGTTTTCGTCTTTGGCGAATTCTGCAGCGGGGTAGATGTGCATCCATGTTGGCATATCCTTGTAATATTCGTAGCCGCTTTCCATATAGGGCACGTATTCGCGGAAATGGGTAACAGTAAGTCTGCTGTCATCTTTTGCGATACGTTGCAGCAACTTCTCCATCGTCTTGGTGCTGACGAGGAGCTGCTTCTTGTTGTTTGTATGAACGATTGTTACCTTCATTGAATATATTGATTAGGATGTTTGTTTGTTAACTATTAACTGTTAACTATAAACTATAAACTCTTGTTTGCGTTGCCCAAAGTTTGGTTGATAAATTGGGCACTCGTTTCCCGTTGTACGGGCAATGGTTGCCCGACACTTGTTCTCCAGTAGCCCGTCACGTGTTCACCGGTAGCCCGTCACGTGTTCTCTGTGGGACCGTTTAAATGGCATGGCTGGAACATCTGGAGGGCAGAGAAAAAGATTAGCTTTTAGTGAAATCAATCTCTTCTGAGAAATGGTCGAATTCAACATCTTTATATCCGTATCTGGCGAAAAGCTGTTTGATATATGCCTGTTGTTCCGGCAGGAGTTTCAGTTGTCCCAGTTTGTAACGGTAGTATTGTCCTTTGCTGCCGAGGTAGTCTCTCATTTCGGCGCGCAGAGCAGGAGCGTCTTTCACTTTCATTTCGGCAAAGAGTTTGTCGAATCCCCATGCCATTTTCACGACACGCAGCGGAGCGAAGTACTTGCAATTCCCGTTTTTCAGGGCATTTGGGAAAATGGCATCCCCTCTATCAGTCTTCTCATTTTTATAGAGACCGGATAGATAGTGAATACATTTGTTTTTCATCGGACATGGTTCGGTGAAACAGTAGGTGATGTTGCTAGGTACGTTTCCGTACTCAAAAGCCTTTTTCAGTAATTCCTTTTCATCCATGTTTCTTAAGTATTAAGAATAAAACATTCTGTTTTACTAAACGCAAAAACATCCTGTTTATTGCCTTGCAAATGCTATTATTATCACTTCATAAAGCATTTTTTTTCGATGCAAGCAAGAAAATCATGATACTTCTCGCTAGTTTATGATACTTCGATGATACTTCTCCCTTCATTTTTATAGAAGTCTCATTCGTGATAAAGTTCTGTGTATTAATGATATAATTCATATTCTACACCGAAAAATGAGACTTTGATACTTTTTTCAAGAAAAAAGATTTATACGTGCGTGTATTTGTTGGTTCTTTATTGCTTGAGAACTTCTTTCTAAATATCATTATAGCCTCATCCCTTTAGTTGGAAGAATCATGTTCCACAAATAGCTCTCCTTTTTACGATTGTGTCCCCTCACATAACTTTTTTCGAAACTTTTTAGCTAAAAGTTTTGTTGTTTCGATAATAATTGTTACTTTTGCGGTGTCATATCCTTACTGGAAGCTCCAATTGGGCGAAGGTGGGATGGACATATATACATAAAGGCGTAACTGTACGCTTTGGTTTTGACGCTATTAGAACTTCGCAACTTCCAAATGTCTGTCAAGAACAAAGCAACGGGGACGCCCCTTGGGATGTATCATATATACAGTCCTTGTCGGCTCATAGCATTTCGGCAATGAGTTGATAGGTGGTGCTATATACTTACATCGGCGTGGGGCTTCCAGCGTTGTTCGTTTCGACAGACAGGGCAATGCGAAGGCCTTAATAGCGTGGAACGGGCAACAGACTGGCTCCGCGCTTTTTGTATATATACCTTAATAATAATCTGGCAGGTTAGGAGCCTCTGTCATTAAATAGGAAAAGCATGAGGCAGTCTGAACGTGCAAGTATAATGAGAATAGTTTCTGATTTGATAGAGGCTGATGGTATCATTGATGCAAGAGAGATTATCTTTCTTGATTCTTTGCGTGAGAAATATGGAATCAAGAAGGAAGATGAAGTGGCTGCTGCCTCCTATACTTTTGCTGCAGCTTTGAATGAACTTCTTTTGGCTGATGATAGTCTTAAGCATGATTTGATAGGTGATTTCAATCAAACGGCAATGTCTGACAATTATTGTGCAAGGGAAGAGGCTTTGCTGATTCTAGCTTTACGTTGTTGTATGACTATCAATATGGGAAGTTCGGTAACTGTACTTTCCATTGATACATCTGAAATAAAATTTGAAGATACTCAAATTCTTTATGTTGAAAGTGAATTTGACAAGAAAATCAATGAGCAAATCCAAAATAGTTACCGGGAAATCTGTTCGGAGATACGATTAGCGGGTTTTGATTTTGTCTATTTGCCAAAAATAGCGGAGCATTATCAAAGTATTTCTGAAACGGATTTGTATCAGATTGCTGATTTCTTATATCCTAAGGTAAGCTATGAACGACTGCAAGTTATTATTAAGCAGTTGCGTAGCTTGTCAACAGAACGTTTTTGTAAAGACCTATTGGCTGCGAAATTGAATGTGAAAGAGTTTGGAATGGTAAATCCTTCTTTCATGATAAAGATTGGGGAATCTTTTGTTAATGATAGAATGGTGTCGAATTTCTTGCTTGTAGAAATAGAGGATGATGCTCTTGGTACTATTCGTAAAATATTGGATTTGTTGGCAGAAAACTACCATAATCTAAGACTGAATTATTTGCAGGAAGAAACCGGACGTTTTATTTTCCGTGGTTTTTATAAGCAGATCTTTGATATTCTAATGCTTCGTAAGGGTGTGAAGAGTTCTGTTGTCATAGATACGTTAAAAGAGCAAATTTACTTTCCTGAGGCAGATGTCAAGTTGGAGAAAATCCACCGAAGAGAGAAGGCATTGTATGCTTTGTTTTTGTTAGAGTCTATGAGTGGAGGTATCAACTTTAATAAGCCTGTAACAGCCAAACAACTTGAAAGATATCAAAAAAGAATGACTGCTATTATGAAGAAATATCAAATCATCTATAAGAAGTTTGGCGGTGAGGCTGATAAAGCTCCTAATATCTTGGAATATGCAACTCGTGCGCCAATGATTGCATTATTGAAAAAACAGATATTGAAATTGAATGATGTTTTGTTCCATGCAGAAGACTATATAATACAGCGTAATATGTATGGTAACTATGGAGTCAGAATCTCGGCAGATTTGATGACTTGTCAGGAAGGTATAGATGAGGGTATAAAACAATTAAAGGATTCTGATGAATGGCAGAGAATCTCAGCCTTGTAAGGTTGCAACTTGTTTATTAGACTTTTTACTCTTGCTAGCTTGCAACGTTTGCATATATAATAAGGTATAGAGAAAAATGATTAGCTTTGCACCATCAAACAGATAATAATAACAATTTAAATATTTGAGAATATGATCAATCTTGAAAAAGGACAGCGCATTAGTATGGATAAGGGGCTGTCATTAGTAGGTGTAGGACTCGGTTGGGATCCAAATGAGGGTTCTGGTTATGATTTCGACTTGGATGCTTCTGCATTCATGTTGGGTGAGAATGGTCAGATTCCACAACAGGAATTCTTTGTATTCTATGGAAATCAGAAAGCTCCAGATGGCTCTGTGGAATCTACAGGCGATGATCTGACTGGTGGAAATAGTGATGGTGGTGATGATGAAACTCTGAATGTTGACTTGACAAAGGTTAGTCAAAACATTAAAGAGATAATCTTTACTGCAACTATTTATAAAGCTGATGAACGTCGCCAGAATTTTGGTCAAGTACGAAATTCTTATATTCGTATCTATGATGCAAAGACAAATACAGAGATAGCTCGTTATGATTTGGATGAGGACTTTTCTATAGAGACAGCTGTAGAGTTTGGTCGTCTGTATCGTCATAATGGAGAATGGAAGTTTGAGGCTATTGGTAATGGTAATAAAGGTGGTCTGCAGGCTCTCGTAAACAAATATGCTAAACAATTTGCATAATCGCTTATGGCTATTAATTTGATTAAAGGTCAACGAGTTGAAATCGAATCTGGTTTGACTCGTTTGAAGGTAGAGATGGGATGGAAGGTGAATCCAAATGCAGACCCTGCATATGATTTGGATGCATCTACTTTCCTGTTGGGTAGCAATGGACAGATAGAAAATGAATATGATTTCGTATTCTATGGTTCTGGTAATCAGACTCAGGCTCTAGATGATAATGGCAAACCAATCTTTGATGAAAACGGCAAACCTGTTATGCGTCCAATATCTTTAGATAAAAGCGTCTTAGGATCTATTGATGATTTAGGTGATGATGACGATGATACTGGAGAGGGAAATGAGGAAATAGAAGTGGATTTGACAAAAACTTCGGCTAAGGTGCAAGAAATCCTTTTTACAGCAAGTATCTATTGGAGTCCATCAGATGCAAATGACCCTGTGAATGTTCCACGAATGAAGTATAATTTTGGTCAGGTCCGTGATGCATATATTCAGATAAAGAATGCAATAAATGGAGAGGTTATTTGCCGTTATGATTTGGATGAAGACTTCTCTACCGATAAAGGTGTTGAATTTGGTCGTTTATATCGTCGAGGTTCTGAATGGAAATTCCAGGCAGTAGGTGAGGCTCATAAAGATGGACTAGAACCTATTTGCAGAAAGTATGCTTCTAAATTTATGTAATTATGGCAATCATTCTAGAAAAGAGCGGTGATACTCATCGCATTAATTTGGAAAAGCCTACAGCGGGCAAGACTTCTGCAGGTGAGATAGTTATCAATCTTGACTGGAGTAAAGGGGGAATTTTTAAAAGCCTCTTTGGTAATGCCATTGATTTGGATTTAGGCTGTTATTATGAGTTGCGTAATGGTAAGAAGATGCTGATAGATGGTTTGCAATTCTCTCATGGTAGAGGAGGCGACCGTCATCATGTGACTCGACAAGGCTGCTATGATATGGCTCCTTATATATGGCATCAAGGCGATGACCGTGGAGGTGGTGCTTCTTCTGGAGAAACAATTCTTGTGAATCCTGTTGGTATCAATGAAATCAAACGCATTATAGTTTATACCTTTATTTATGAAGGCGTAGCTAAATGGTCGGAGACGAATGCTGTTGTAAAAGTCAAAGTTCCAGGCAATCAAGATGTCATCGTGAAAATGGGGCAACAGTACAGTGACAAAAAGTTCTGTGCGATAGCCCAGCTAGATTTTGCTGGTGATAATTCTATTACAGTGAAGAAACTGGTAACATTTCATGATGGACATCGTGATTGTGACAAGCAATATGGCTGGGGATTCAATTACAGTCCTGGCAGTAAAGATTAATTTTAAAAACTTGATAATTATGGCAATAAAACTTGAAAAAGGACAACGCATCAATCTTGAAAAAGAGACTGGTGCGAAATTGACCAACTTCTGTGTTGGTTGTAACTGGGGAGCTATCATCAAGAAAACTTTCTTTGGTTTGTCTACCTCTGTTGTAGATGTAGATTTGGATCTTAGTTGTATGATGTTTGATGCTAATGGTAATGTGGTTGACCATATTTGGTCTCCTTTATATCAATTCAATGGCAAACTACCTCAAGGCAAGTTGGATTCAAATGATCGTGCTCTTCATCATACAGGTGATGACCTAACAGGTGATCAAAATGGAGATGATGGTCTTGATAATGAAATTATTACTGTTGATTTGAATCGTGTCAGCTATAACGTGAATTCTATCGTGTTCTTTTTAAACATATATAATAACAATGAATATAGTGGTGATTTCTCAGGAATCCCATATGCTTCAATTCGTATGTTTGAGGGTACACCTGAAAGACCACCTAAGCAAGTCTTTGCTCAATATAATGTAGCGACTAAGACAGAATGTGTAGGTAAGCGTGCTCTTGTAATGGGTAAGTTGTACCGACGCAATGGTGAATGGAAATTTGCAGCAATCGGTGATGCGTTTGAAGATAGAACTATCGGACAAACCATTGTTCGTGTGGCAAGAGATTATTCAAAATAAATTATAGTATAATGAGAAGATTACCAGTATATTTACTCCTCGATACGTCTGGTTCTATGTATGGTGAACCTATCGAGGCTGTGAAAAATGGCGTTCAAACGCTTATCTCCACGTTGAGAAGCGATCCGTATGCGTTGGAAACAGCGTATATCAGTATTATCACTTTTAATACATCTGCACAGCAGGTTTCACCTCTTACAGAGTTGGCGGCGTTCCAACAGCCAAACATTGATGCAAGTGGTTGCACAGCATTAGGTGGTGCGTTGGAATTACTATCGCAGAAGATAGATAGTGAGATTACAAAGACCACAGCTGAGGTAAAGGGAGATTGGCGACCATTGGTTTTCATTATGACAGATGGTGAACCGACCGACTCTATTACAAAGGGACTTGAGGAATTCAAGAAGCGTAAGTGTGGTATGGTTGTAGCTTGTGCTGCTGGTCAAGGTGCTAATACCAATACGTTGAAGCAAATCACAGAAAATGTGGTTCAGCTAGATACTGCCGATAGTGCGACTATCAAGGCTTTCTTCAAATGGGTCTCAGCTTCAATCAGTACAAGTAGTAAATCTGTTGAGGATACTGCTTGCGAAGCTACAACAATGAGTGAGTTGCCACCTCCACCACCAGAGGTTAATATCGTAGTATAAATTTTATTGAGGATGGTGCTCTTTAGTAAGAGCATCATCTATAATTTAATCTTTAAACAAATTATGAGTAGAAGATTACCTGTTTATATATTGATAGATACTTCTGGTTCTATGAAAGGTGAACCAATAGAGTCAGTTAAGGTGGGACTGTCGGATATGATAGCATCTTTGCGATTGGATCCATACGCTTTGGAAACGGCTTGTATCAGTATTATAACATACGATAAGGATGTCAAGCAAATTCTTCCTTTGACCGAATTGGAGAACCTTCAATTGCCGGAGATTGCTTGTCCTGAAGCTGGACCGACTCACATGGGAGCAGCTTTGGAATTGTTGTGTCAACGATATGATGCAGAGGTGAATATGGGGTCTAAAGAGCAAAAAGGCGATTGGATGCCATTATTGTTTATCTTGACAGATGGAAAACCTTCGGATTTGTTGGCATACGATAATGTGATACCAAAGGTCAAAGCACATCAGTTCACAAATATTGTGGCTTGTGCTGCAGGACCTAAGGCAAAAACAGAACCTTTGAAGAAGCTTACTAACAATGTCTTTACACTTGACACAATGGATAGTAATACATTCAAGAAGTTCTTCCAATGGGTATCAATCAATATCATAGGAGGTGGTAAGACAATGGGTGTTACTGACCAGGTAGAACTGCCTGCACCTCCAACAGAAGTAAACTTAGTGGTGTAAGGTTATATGAATTGCAAGATAGTGGGATATGAATATAAAACTCTTGAGGTAACATTAGTACCAGGAGAGTCTTTTTATGCAGAGCGAGGAAGCATCGTTTATGTTGATGAGGCTTTGCAGCGTGATGTGGAGTTTAATGGAAGTGGTTCTGGCAATGGGGGATTGGGAAGCCTTTTGGGAGGTGTCTTGAAATCAGCGTTATCAGGTGAGTCTATTTTGATAATCCGTTTCTATAATTCTACAAATACGGAGAGAAAAATGGTTCTTTCTGGTAGTTGTTGTGCTCTCGTTCCTATTAGGTTGCAAGGAGAAAACTTAATCTGTCGTCGTGGACATTATGTTGCATCCACGAATAAGATAAACTTGAACCTTAATATAAGCCTTCAAGGATTATTGGGTGGAGTAGGACTTTTCCAAAAGATAGATGGTGATGCTACTGTTTTTCTTGATTCCCTTGGTTCCCCAATAGAAAAGATTCTGGGCAATGGTGAAACGATAGAAATTGATGAAAATCATATCGTAGCTTTCAAAGGTTTCTCTCCTTCACAGATTCAGGCAGGTTGGTCTGTTGGTAATGTTTTGCGAGGGGAGGGATTGAGCTTGATGAAGGTGACAGGACCTGGTAGGGTCTATCTGAGCCCTCTTCCAATATTAATTCATTCTACAAAATGAACAAGGGTATAATAATATTAATAGATAGTTCTGGGTCAATGGATGGTGAACCTTTATGTAGGGCTCATCAAATGGTGTGTGACATAATATTTGCATATCATAATTTAATGCAAAAATCTCTATGGGTATGCAAAGATTGGATTCACATGATTCTATATAATTCAAATCTTAATGAGGTTATATCTCACCATGAATTGGCATATATTAGAAAAGAAAAACCAAGAGGAATTGATTTGACAATGGGGATGATACAGCCTCCTTTTTTTGAGTTTTGTGGACATGGACCAAAGTGCTTAGGTAAAGCAATAGAGTATGTGATAAATGGTTATCATGGTGATATATTACTAATAATCACAAAGGGAACCCCTTCTGATATCTTTTGTTTTAATAGTTTAATTGGAAAATGTCAAATCGCATATAAAAAAATATTAGTTTTACATGGTAATTTTGCTAAAAAGGTAGCATATGAAAAATTAACAAAAAATATTTATCCTTGGGATAGTTTTGATAGTGTTGAAATAGTGAAAAATATGTTTGATATGGATGATACTCTCAAAAGAAAAGTATTGGAAAATCCACCAAGAATAATAGAATTAACAATTTAATAACGATAAAACAATGAGAAGATTACCTATATATTTCCTCGTTGACGTATCAGAGTCAATGGTAGGAGAGCCAATCCAGCAAGTGCAGGATGGTATGAGAATGATAGTTCAAGAATTGCGTACCGATCCGTATGCTCTTGAAACAGCATATATATCTGTGATAGCTTTTGCTGGTAAAGCAAAAAGTGTGTCACCTTTGACGGAATTGTATAAATTCTATCCTCCAACGTTTCCTATTGGTGGAGGTACGTCTTTAGGTGCTGCTCTTAACTTTTTGATGGATGATATGGACAAGTCGTTAGTGAAGACAACCTTGGAGAAAAAAGGTGATTGGAAACCAATCATTTTCCTCTTTACAGATGGAACTCCTACAGATGATCCAACTCCAGCTTTCACTCGTTGGAATCAGAAGTATCGTCATTCAGCTAATATTGTAGCAATATCTATCGGTGATAATGCGAATACGCAGTTGCTGGGACAAATTTCAGACAATGTACTTCGTTTGAATAATACTGATGAAATTTCGTTCAAGTCATTCTTCAAATGGGTTACTGCTTCCATCAAGGCAACAAGCGTTTCTGTGACGGATATGGGTGATGATGAAGTAAAGTTGGCACCTACATCTGGTATAAATCTTGAAAAGGTAGATACTTCTAAGCCTTGTATCATAGATGAGAATTTTGTAGTGTTGGTAGGCAAATGCTCCAATACCAAGAAAACTTATCTCGTAAAATATGCAAAACGAATGGCTGAGTACAAGGACATGGATTACGGAAACCTTGGCTTATTGAAGAATGAGTTTAAGTTGGTTGGTGCTTATCCTATAGATGAAGAAACATATAATAGCTTGTCTGATGGAAATTCTAACCAGAGTATCAATACTACTGCTTTGCGTGGTGTACCAACCTGTCCTTGTTGTGGCGCACAATTAGGTGTTGTGGTCTGTGAATGTGGTAATATTATGTGTTCAGACGGAAATACGACAGCTTGCCCTTGGTGTGGTATGGAAGGCTCTTTGGGTGAGATTGCTGCAGGTGGAGCTGATATAACAAGAGGAAGAGGATAAAGCTATGAATGTAGAAAAGATAATAGATATAGTTTGTCAAGGGAAGAACGACGAGAAGGTGGAAGACTTCTTGAAGTTCCTTTCAGACAAATTGTGGAATCAATATAAAGAACATCTGATGGACAATATTTTAGTTGCAGAAAATAAAGTAAAGTCTTTAGCATTTTCGATACCGAATGCTAAAGAAGGGAAGGAATATTCACAGACAGTGAACGTTCCTGATGAAAATATGGTGCTTGTTGAAGTAAGCGGCATATCAGAAGAAATGCATGGTTTAACGATAACTGTGGCGGAGGATGGACATAGTTTTACTATTAGTGGTTTACCAACTTTAGAGCCATTACGTAATGGTGGTACAGCAACGGCTGAATCAACATTTGAATTGACGCTATGCTATAAATATAAAGGTATATTCTTGCCAGAAGATAGACCCGTCTTAGAACGTAAGATTCCTTTTGTCATCAATCAAGACCCACGTAAATTGTGGAAGAATTTACCTGTGGATTGGGAGAATATGCTTGAACCACGTTATCAGAATGAAGATGTACAATGTGAATATGTGAAGGTTGAGGCTCTGGATGACGGTGCTCCTCAAAAGGATATTGTAGCTGCCAGCAAGCGTGGCCGTTCGCATGCCCAAGAAGCAAAACCTCGTGATGACCATTTCAAAATGGCTCATCTTGAAAATGGATGGTATATTATGGCTGTTGCTGATGGAGCTGGTTCTGCTCCCTTTTCTCGTGAAGGTTCTCGAATAGCTTGTGAAACGGCAGTCGATTATTGCAAGGAGCAATTGTTGGATAGTAAGAAATTTGAAGAAGAGATAGATACATATGACCAGTTTAAGGAAGACAGCGAAAGTGAGGCTCGTAAAATGGTTGGGGATTATATCTACAAGATTGTTGGTACGGCTGCCTTTCGTGCTCAAAAAGCAATTTATGCTGAGGCTGCTGCACAAAATCAACCAACAAAGATATATGCTACGACTTTATTGTTGACGATTTGCAAGAAGTTTAGTTATGGTTGGTTTGTTGCATCTTTTTGGGTTGGCGATGGTGCAATATGTCTCTATGACAAAGAGATGCATACCATAAAATTACTTGGTGTACCTGATGAGGGAGAGTTTGCTGGTCAAACTCGATTTTTGACAATGCCAGAGATATTCAAGGATGCGACAGCTTTATACCAGCGTCTTCGCTTTTATATAGTTCCAGACTTTACTGCATTGTTCTTGATGACAGATGGCGTAAGTGACCCAAAGTTTGAAACAGACGCAAACTTGAATAATCCTGATAAATGGGATGCACTTTGGAATGATTTAAAGGAAAAAGGGGTGGATTTGTCTGATGATAATGAAGCAGCCAAAGAACAACTTCTTAACTGGCTAGACTTCTGGTCACCAGGTAACCATGATGATAGAACGATTGCAATATTGTATTAGAAAAGTATATTATGGCAAACAAAGTAATATTAAAGGCATCTGATGGCACAACCGTTGAGTTTTATGATGAAATCAAAGCTCAAGGTGGTGTCAAGGATGTTTATTTTTCAATAGACAAGACATACGTTGTCGCTTTTTATCGAAAGACTCTTTCACCAAGTGATAAAAATCGTTTGGAAAATATTGTAGGCCCTTACCATAAACGAATATTTGAGACTGTAGAGGGTAAATATTGGAAAGATTATTTAATTATGCCAGATCGACTTGTTGAATGGAATGGAAAAATCGGTGTGGTCTTACCCTTTTATCCAAGTAAGTATTTCTTTAAAGGTGGGCCCTTTGATGGTAAGGAAAAAGAAGGTAAATGGTTTGCATCTGCAAAATTGAGAAATCGTTTTGTCCCAGCAGACCAAAAGGGTACTTGGCTTTCTGATTTACACATGTGTTTAAAACTAGCTCGTGCTGTCAGAAGGTTGCATGCTGCCGGTCTTGCTCATTCTGATTTATCGTATAAAAATGTGCTTGTAGATCCTATTTCTGGTAATTCTTGTATTATTGATGCTGATGAATTGGTTGTTCCTGGAAAATATGATGCAGGAGTTTTAGGTACACCTGATTTTATAGCACCTGAGGTTATGGAAACCAAAGGCTTGAAGATTGGCGATCCTAATAAAAAACTTCCGAGTATCGCAACAGACCGTCATGCTTTAGCTGTGCTCATATATATGTACTTGCTAAATCGTCATCCTCTGCGAGGTGGCAAAGTATGGGATATAGATCCTGCAAAAGATGAAGAGTTGTCGATGGGAGAAAAGGCTTTATTTATAGAGCATCCAACAGATAAGACAAATCGCGTCAAACCTCAAGATCTAGATAAGAGTCAGTTGCCACAAGGTGACCCTACAAAACTACCATATACAATTTGTGGTCCGTATTTGAAAAAGTTATTTGATAGAGCTTTTATAGATGGACTTCATAATCCTTCTGCTCGTCCAAGTGCTGCCGAATGGGAAGATGCTTTGGTTAAAACTTGTGATCTGGTTCAACCTTGTCAAAATCCGAAATGTGAGGCGCATTGGTATGTCTTTGACAATACTACCAAGCCAAGATGTCCTTTCTGTGGAACAGAATATAAAGGGCAATTGCCTATTCTCAATTTCTATTATGCACCTTCTCACGGAAAGTATATGTCTGAGAATTACAGATTGATGGTGTATGATAAGCAGACTTTGTATAAGTGGCATTCTAATCGTCTTGTTTCTGCAAATGAGAAAACGACAGATGAGGATAAAAAACCTGTAGGTGACTTCCATTTCTTTAATAATCAATGGATTCTCATTAATCGCCGTTTGCCAGATATGTATGATGCGACGGATAAAAAGCCTATTGGTATTGGGGAATATGTGCCTTTGACAGATGGTAGGCAGATTTTGCTTGATAAAAGTCAAGGAGGTAGACTAATAGTTGTTCAACTTGTAAATAATTAAAATTATGGCTATAGAATTGAATAAAAATGAGAAAAATTTAAATCAGTATATAGATTATGTAAATAATCAAATCAATTATACTGGTGAAGAATTAAAGATAGATTTGGCTCAACGTGGTCTTTCTGAAGACGAAATAGATTATGTAATGGCTTTTTATAAACCACATATAAAACAAAAAATGTTTTCCCATCCTTTTTCTTTTCATGGACGAATAAGAAGATTGGAGTATGGGTTGTCTGTTGTGTTGGTTTACATTTATTGTTTATTTATAGTATTTATATCAGAATTAATGGGTGAAGAATCTGCAACATTATTGAGCTTGATTCTTATAATACCATTATATTGGTTTATGTGGGCGCAAGGAGCAAAACGATGTCATGACAGAGGAAATTCAGGATGGTATCAGTTGATTCCATTTTATGGCTTATGGATGTTGTTTGGGGATGGTGACGAATGTGAGAATGATTATGGCTTTGACCCAAAAGGAAGAAATGTTTTTTCAGAAAATTAATTTTTGAGTGTAATGTCAAGAGGCAAAGGTTTAGTACAATTCATAGTTCATATGTCCCATTTGACACCTGTTGGATGGGGCTATTTCGGATGCTCTATTCTGTTATCTGGAGCTTTTTATTCTTCAAGTAAAAAGGTTCTGCCTTATTTAATAAAGGTACAGGCAAGGAAAAGTTATCCGGAATTTGAATGGATTATAATACCACAATATAGTATATCATTGTCATTATTGTCTTTTATAATAATGAATAGTTTTTTAGGCTATTTTTGCGAGTCAAACAATGTGGATGATGACATAGTATATTTTATAATGGTGGGTATAGTCTTTTTTCTATTTGTACTATTCCCGAAGCTTTTAAAAATATTTAGGCTCAAATGTTTTATGAAAAATAATGATAGCTATTTTATCTCAAGATTTTCGTTGCTTGGATTTTATAGACGTATAAATGTAGATAAAAGCAGCGTGGTAATAACGCCAGATGCAAAAGGAGAAATAGCCGATGCTTTTATTACTTTTGTCTATAATGAGAGAAAAATGTGCAAGTTAGATAAAAAGTTTTATTCTGAAGCTGGGTGGAATCTCTTAAAAAGAGAATTAGCTGATTAATGAATAACAAGATGAACATATATATAATCCGAAATAATCATCGCTTTGGACCATACGATGAGCAAACTTTGCTCTCGTATGTCAACAATGGGGAGGTGCTAAAGCAGGACAAGGCTATTGCCGATGGTGATAGCCTTGAACGGACGGTTGGCTTTTATTTGAAACAAGCTAACCTAAAGAGTCATGTCTCAAACAAAGGAAATGTATTAGCACAGTTGTCTGCGATAGGTTCGGAGTTAATATTCCCGAAAGCCAAGTTGTTTTCTAAGCAATTCCTTTCAGATCAGCGATTCTTAATCTTGGCTTTAGTGGGATTGTTGCCAATGATTATCATGACCATACCATTAGGAGGATTTTTCATTTTTTATGAGGTTTCATTGTACTTCTCAATAATTTGGGGCTTGTTCTTCTATGCTTGTTTCAAAACCCATCAGGTTAAGTTGAAGACTACTTTGAATGTATTCTTTTTGACTCAACTTTGTGTGTTTGTTGCCTGGGATTTGTTAGGTTTACCTAAAGTCAATCCTTTCTATGCTTTTACAGATGTGGCTTTTCCTTTAAACATACTTGGTTATGTCTTCGGGGTGGGACTTACGGAAGAATTAGGAAAGATGATACCGCTCCTTATTATATTAAGGAATGCAAAGGAACCGTTAATACCTCAAACGATGGTGTTTTATGGCTTGATGGCAGGAATCTCTTTTGGAGTTTTTGAAGGAGTTCAATATCAGATGACGGTAAATGCTGAGCAGACGTATGATGTTTCGTTCTTCCTGAACATTGCAAGATTGACAAGCTTGCCGTTCCTTCATGCTTGTTGGTGCGGTATTGCAGGTTATTTCTTGTCGTTTGCTCATCTCTATCCAAAGTATAGACGAGGATTATATGTTCTTGCAATCAGTATTCCTGCTATAGTTCATGGGTTATATGATTCCTTTGCTGATTTAGGGGCTATTTCGCTTGTTATGGTGTTCTTGGGTTTGATGCTTTTGATGATGTATTTGAAGCAAAGCGTTGATTATCAGTCGAAATTAAGGCAATAAAGAATGACTTATAACCTTGCATGCAAATGTTAGTGTCAAAGAGTGTATAGTGAGTGTAACGTTAGGGGTTCTCGGTCTTGTTGAAAGAAAAGCAATACCTTTGCACCAGAAAATAAAAATAATAACATTTAAAAAATTAAGATTATGGGAATCTTTAATATCTTTAACAAGAAAAGTGATAACGAGAGCGCAGCTACAGTTTCACTTCCAGTAGTAGAACCTTCTGAAGCAAAGGAGGTGGTTGAGAGTGTTGCACCAGTAAAAGAAGAGGCTTCAAGAGAGAATAAGCCTTTGACTGTTTCTTATGCAACAGGTTGGCCTATAGATGTTATCTATGGTTATCTTCATAAGAATTATGAGGATAAGGGCTTTGCTGATGCTATGGTCAAGAGTGACTTGGCTTTCCGTGATTTAAATATGAGTCTCATTCGTAATAAGATACTCATGGTGTTCAGAGAAATCAACCTCAACTATGATGTAATGAAGCAAGACTTGCAGGTACGTATTGACAATTGCAATGCTGCTGGTTTGTTGACCACCGTTGCTGAAATCGAAAAGACCATGTCGCTGATAAATGCTCACAAAGAAGAGTTGAGTCAACTTGAGTTAGATTTTCGTAATAATGCAAATGAGGCTTCCATTCCATTACAATCCTATGATTGTGGATTCTTGAGAGGTATTGCAACAATTGCGATGAGTGGTGCTAAAGGTACGCCGATTTCACATATGCAGAATGTGAACAATATAGTATCTAAGCAAGCTATTGCATAGTTATAGTTGAACTTTAAAAACGAATGTCTTATGAACTGGTGGATTAAATTTGGTTGCAAATTGACAGGTTGGAGTTCAAGTGTTTTGGCTCAGTGCTCTGAGGCAAGTAAAACACAGTTAAGCAAATATACCTCTGCTTTGCTCATCTTGATGATTGTATGGAGTATTACAGGCTTTTGCTTCGCTCAAAGGTATATTGGACTTCCTGTTTGGGGATGCATTTTAGTTTCATTGGTATTCATTACCATCGTGATTATGATTGAACGCCAAATTCTTTTGGCCTTGCACCCAACAAAAAAGTTAGTTGCTTTCAGGTTTGTAATAGCTATTATTATGGCAATTGTTGGCTCGACAATCTTTGACCAGACAATGTTTGGAAAAGATATAGACAAGCAGATGGCTGCCACGATAGAACACCAAACACAAACGCTTACACAGAAGAGAGTAAGTAACATTGATAGCAAGTTGTTGGCATTTCAAAAGGAAAAGGATTCCTTGGATAAAGTCAATTCGGAATTGCAAGCAGACATTAATGCTCATCCTTGGATTGTTCAAAAATCTGTGACCAACAGCCAAGATAGACTTGTTGTCAATGGAAAAATTAAGGTGGTAAACAATCCATCTGTGACAACTAACCAGGTCGCAAATCCAAAACAATCAGTAGTTTCTACTAATAATGAAAAGATAAAGCAAATTGTTTTGCAAGAGATGGATTTAAACAAGAAAAGACTGACTGTAGAGGAAGATACGAGAAAGGAATGTCAGGCAAATGTAGGATTTTTGGAGGAATTGGAGGCAATGGTGTCTATAGTGACGACTCGTAAGGTCGCAGGAGCGTTTTATCTGATTTTCTTTATGTTATTGATGAGTTTGGAGCTTTTCGTTGTCACTAGTAAAATGGGAGACCAAGAATGTGATTATGAAATGGCAATAAAGGGAGCTGAAAAAGTAAAAATGGCTCAGTTTAATATGGCTTTTAATAGAGTGCAAGCAAAATAATATTCAAATTAATATATTTGAAATGTAATCTTGCAATCAATATATTCATTGATGATGATAATAAGGTGCAACGTTTTAGAAATTGAGCACAATATCAAAAATATAGATACCTTTGCATCAGAAAATAAAGTAACAACAAATTAAGAGTAACAATTATGAAAAAAATAATAGTAGCATTGGTTGCAATGATTGCAACATCAACTGTATCTTTTGGTCAGTCTTATAACTACAATAGTCGTATAAATGCAACGTATTCTTATGGTGTGAACACTAATACGGCAACAGTTAGTGGCTATACTCGTAGTAATGGAACTTATGTAAATGGTTATACTCGTACTCAACGCAATAGTACCAATCACGATAACTACTCTACATATGGTAATCACAATCCATATACAGGTACAATAGGAAGTCGTGCTAGAGACTATTCTACACAGTCTTATAACTATGGCTCTGGATATACTGTTCAGACTGGTATGGTAGCCGTGGAGGACAGTATTATGTGAATAGCCGTGGCAATAAGGTTTATGTGCCCAAGAGATATTAAAAAGTTTCGGTAGTGTTGAGTAAAATATAGTTCTCGGACAAGGTAATATAGATATGGCTATAAATTTAGATAAGAAAGAAAAGAAGAATAGTTGCCTAATACCATTTTTGGTTGTTTTGGTAATTATTGCCGCTTTAGTTGCAGGTATTGGCTTGTTATGGGGAGTAACTGGTTATATATGGTTCTTGAGAATTTTAGGAGTCATATTTGCTTTTGTCGCTTTCTGTGGATTAAGTTCCGCAAGTGGAGTTGGGTGTTTGATAACTATAATATGTGGTATATTTGCTGCATTATGCTTTTGGGGAGGCAATACAATAGAAAAAAACTATGCAGAGTCAATGCCGTCTGTGAGTACTTCATCTTCCTATGGCTCTGATGTTAGTTCGCAAACTCCAACGTATGAGAACGAAGTTTCTTCACAAGTAGAGGAAGATAGTCCTTACATAGATAATCGTTTGCAAACTGGAGATAGTCCTTATAAAAATATAAGATTATCTGGTAATGAATCGACTATCGAGGTTAAGACATCAGCAGGTGATGAGAACGATGTTGTAGTTATCATTAAGCATAATGGTAAAATTGTAAGAAATGCTTACATACAGGGAGGTGACTCTTATCAATTCTCTGTACCAAACGGAACTTATCAAGTGTTCTTCTATGGAGGAAAAGGATGGAATCCAGACAAGAAAATGGCTGGTGGCTATACAGGAGGTTTTATTACTAATGAGTCCTTTTCGAAAGATAATGCCGTTACCTTGGATTACCAAGGTCTTAACTATGAGCTAATACCACAGCGTAATGGTAACTTTAATACAGAACAGAGTAGTGAAACGGAAATGTTTTAGTGTGATATAAATATGGATTATGAATCTTGTCGTGATTTTCTAAAAAGATTGGGCTATGTAATGTTAATATGCATTGCATTTCATTTTAAATTAGATAATTTTGCATTTATGATAGCATTTATTATAATAGTAATAGCGTTGTTCTGCTTTTCCTATTATAAGGCAAAGCAGCAAAAGGCAGATCAAGAAATGGATCGTATTATGAATGCGCCAAGTGGAACTGTGAGCGCAGAAGTTTTACCTTTAAACAATAATAATATGGAAGAAAATCAAAATTTAAGTACACGAGACCTTTGTGCCGAAGTCTTGCGTAAGTTAAACTGTGATGTTCAGTTTGATGAGGAAAATGAGTATAATATGTATTTCACATATCAAGGAGAAAACTTTAGTGTAGATACTTGGGAGAATGGTCTCATGATAACAATTTGGGATACATGGTGGGGTACTGTTGACTTGGATGACCTCGATGATGTGAGCCGTGTACGTAAAGCTATAAATAATATCAATGTTAGACAAAACTTGACATTGATGTATTCTATAGACGAGAAGGGTCAAAAGTTTGCTGTTCATACAAAACGGCAATGCTTGCTTATTCCTCAAATTCCTCAGATAGAAAACTATATGGCTGCAATGCTTACTGGTTTCTTTGATGTTCAACGTAGCTTTAAAGAGGAGTATGATAGATTGAGATTAGAAGAGGCAAATGCTAAAGTTTGACATTGAGAGTTTGCTTGTAATTTCATAAAATAAAATATTATGAGACAATTTATTTTATCAATATTAGTCTTGTGTTCTTCAGTCATGTTGGCTGATAACATCAAACGACCTGATAGCTATAATTATAGTCGGGGCGTGGAGGCTATCAATAACAATAATGCAGAGGAAGCTCTCGATTACCTGAACAAGGAAATCAATGAACATCCTGACAATGGCTATGCCTTTGCATGGATAGCTTTGGTGAGAAATTATAACGAAGAGTTTGGACGGGCTTTGACGGCTGCCAACGTTGCAGTGAAGAAAATTCCATCCAAGGATAAGGAGTATAAGGCTTTTGCTTATGGTACTAGAGCTCAAGTATATTTAAACTTGGAAGATACCATACAAGCTTTAAAAGATTATAGCCAAGCGATAAACATTGTGCCTGATGATGACCGTTTTTATAATCAAAGGGCGCAAGTGTATTATGAGCAGGGAAAATATGACTTGGCAGATAATGATTATCTAAAGATGATTTCTTTGAAGGAAGGGGATGTGATGGGGTATATGGGCATAGGTAGAAATGCAAATGCACAGAAACGATATGAGGATGCCATCAAGCAATTTGATTACGTTGTCAAATTGGAGCCAAACTACTCTTCTGCGTATTCTTTCCGTGCAGAAAGTTATATCGGCTTGAAGAAATATAACGAGGCGATTGATGATGTGATAAGTGCATTGGGTATAGATAGAGATCGAAAGGCCTTTTATGAATTGCAGGAATTAGCAGATTCTGCCTTTGAACAAACAGTAGCAAAATTAAAGGTCCAAAAAATAAAAGAGCCAAATGAGCAAAGTTGGGATTATGATTTGGGCATAGTGTATGAAAGGGCCGCTAAGTATAACAAGGCTATAGCGTACTATAAGGAGTCGTTGGAAAAAGAATCCAATATCATAACGGCAAGCCGCATATCAAGTTGTTATGATGATTTGGGTGATTATGATAAGGCGTTAGAGTATTGTAATCAAGCGATAGCTTTAGATTCTGTAAAAGCTAATTATTTGTATGAAAAGGCAAATATTCTAGATAATGCAGGACGTACGCAAGAAGCAATAAAGACCATGAGCGATTATATAGCAAATACCCCAGATGAACCTGCTGGATATTATCAAAGAGGTTGGTTTAAGGATCATTCTGGTGACATTGAAGGGGCCTTGGAAGATTATACCATGGTAATTACCTTGCAGCCAAATGTGGCTTATGCGTATTTGAATAGGGGTGTTCTATATCGTTTGAAAGGTGAAAATGCTAAGGCTGAGTCTGATTTCAAGCAAGTTGTTCGTTTGGATTCTATACCAGAAGAAGCTGAATGTTCTTTTTATGCTTATTATTATTTGGGACAGAAAGATAAGGCTATAGAGATTTTGAATACAATACTTGATAAAGATAAAAAGGGTAATTGTTATGATGCTGCATGTCTTTACTCTGTAATGGGAGAGAAAGAAAAAGCTCTTTCGTATCTTCGTCAGTCTTTAGAGAATGGTTATAGACGTTTTGCTCACATTAAGCGCGACCGAGATTTGAATAATATACGTAATACAGAAGAATTTAAGGTCTTACTGAAAGAGTATGAAGAAAAGCACCTGCAGGAGATAGCCGCTGATGCAGATGGGGATGATTCTGCATACGAATTGAAAGTAGAAGAGATTCCATTTACAAAAGAGGGTGGTGTTTGTAAGGTGAAGTGTGCTATCAACGGCTTGCCTTTGCATTTCATCTTTGATACTGGTGCTACTGATGTTTCTATTTCTTCTGTTGAGGCCACGTTTATGGCAAAGAACGACTTCTTGTCTTCTTCAGATATTATCGGGAAACAGAACTATCAGACTGCTGATGGAAACATAACTGAAGGTACGGTTATCAATTTGAAAGATGTAAAACTCGGTTCTTTACATCTGAATAACATCAAGGCATCTGTTGTTCGCAATCAGGCTGCCCCTTTGCTTCTAGGACAAAGTGTTCTGAGTAAATTGGGAAAGATAGAAATAGACAATACGAAGAAAGTGTTGCGTATTACACATAAGCAAAAAATCAATTAAATACAATTATATTATGGAACAAAAACATCATTACACAGGCTTGACCGATGCCCAAGTGCTCGAAAGCCGTAGTAAACATGGTGCCAATATCTTGACACCACCTGAGAAAGAACCTCTATGGAAACAATTCCTAGAGAAGTTTGGCGACCCTCTGATTATCATTTTGCTGATAGCCGGAGTGTTGTCTATCGGCATTTCTTGCTATGAGTTTTGGGGATTGCATGAAGGTGCAGAGACTTTCTTTGAACCAGTTGGTATATTTGTGGCTATTTTGCTTGCCACTGGTATCGCCTTTATCTTTGAGTTAAAGGCTGATAAGCAGTTCTCGGTTCTCAACCAAGTCAATGACGACGAAATGGTAGAGGTAATCCGAAATGGAAACACAACTTCTATCAAGAAGAAAGATGTCGTTGTTGGTGATATTGTCGTGTTAAATACAGGTGAGGAGATTCCTGCTGATGGTGAACTTTTAGAGGCGATTACCTTGAATGTTGATGAGTCTTCTTTGACTGGTGAGCCTATTTGTCATAAGACGATTCATGAACAGGAGTTTGATAAGGATGCAACATTCCCTTCTAACCATGTGATGCGTGGTACAAAGGTGATGGAAGGTCATGGTATCTTCAAAGTCTTGGCAGTTGGTGACAAAACGGAAAATGGTAAAGTCTTTGAGGCTGCCCAGATAGATGATAGCGTTCGCACCCCATTAAATGAACAGTTGGATGGATTGGCAGACTTGATAACCAAGTTGAGTTATATTTTCGCTGCGCTTATTATCGTTCTCAAACTGATGGTGTTCTTCGGTTGGAGTCCTATTGTTTTGACATTGGCGGTTCCTACAGGCATCTTCTTCTGGATGGTTATAAAAAAGTTTGACGACTGGAGTTGGAAAGCTGTTGTTCCATCAATCATTGGCTATTTTGTGATATTGATGGGTATGGTAGTTTATTTCCATGATACTTTGATGCCGGGTGAGCAAATAGCTAAGTTGATTACATATACGTTGGATACCTTGATGATTGCAGTAACACTTGTGGTTGTTGCGGTACCAGAAGGTTTGCCAATGGCTGTTACTCTGAGTTTGGCTTATAGTATGACTCGAATGATGAAGACCAACAACTTGGTTCGTAAAATGCATGCTTGTGAGACAATGGGTGCTACGACAGTTATCTGTACCGATAAGACTGGTACTTTAACACAGAATCAGATGCAAGTGCATGATACCAATTTCTATGGTCTTTCTGCTCAGACGTTGGGTAATGATAAGGGTAGTCTGTTGATAGAGGAAGGTATCGCGGTTAATTCAACTGCTTCTTTGGATTATTCAGATGCTGAGGCTGTAAAAGTATTGGGTAATCCTACAGAGGGCGCTTTGCTTCTTTGGCTCAAGAAGGCTGGCGTTGATTATCTGAATCTGCGTGAGTCTGCTGAGGTTTTGGAGGAGTTGCCTTTCTCTACGGAGCGTAAGTATATGGCAACAATTGTTAAGTCTTCCTTGTTTGGAGGCAAGACAATTCTCTATGTCAAGGGTGCGCCTGAAATTGTAAGTGGCTTGTGCAAGAACATCGAGAACAATGTTTCTAAAATTGATATTGAGAACCAGTTGGTTGAATATCAGAACCAAGCTATGCGTACCCTCGGCTTCGCTTATCAAATAATTGATAGTAAGGCTGACGTATTCAAGGATGGTAAGGTTGTGGCTGATAATTTAACCTTTATGGGTGTTGTGGCTATCAGCGACCCTGTTCGTCTGGATGTTCCTGCAGCCGTTGCAGAATGTATGAATGCCGGTATCAATGTGAAGATTGTTACTGGTGATACTCCTGGTACAGCTAAGGAAATCGGTCGCCAAATTGGTCTGTGGACAGTAAAGGATGGTGATAAGAATATTATTACTGGTCCAGAGTTTGCTGCTCTTTCTGACGAAGAGTTGGATATGAGAGTCTTAGATTTGAAGATAATCTCTCGTGCTCGTCCTATGGATAAAAAACGATTAGTTGAGGCTTTGCAAAGGATGAACCAAGTCGTTGCTGTTACTGGTGACGGAACCAACGATGCCCCTGCTTTGAAGGCTGCTCATGTAGGTTTGTCTATGGGTGATGGTACTTCTGTAGCAAAGGAGGCATCTGATATTACCATTATCGATAACTCATTTAGTAGTATTGGTAAGGCGGTGATGTGGGGACGTTCACTCTATCAGAATATCCAACGTTTCTTGCTCTTCCAGTTGACTGTGAATGTGGCTGCTTGCTTTATCGTTCTTTTTGGCGCATTTATGGGCGAGGAAAGTCCGCTTACCGTAACTCAGATGCTTTGGGTAAACTTGATTATGGATACTTTTGCTGCAATGGCATTGGCATCTTTGCCTCCATCAGAGAGCGTGATGAAAGATAAGCCAAGAGATAGAAATGCCTTTATCCTGAATAAGGCGATGTATCAGAACATCTTGGGCGTTGGTGGATTCTTCTTTGTGTTGCTGCTTGTATTACTTTATGTCTTTGAGCATTCGAATATTACGCAGTTAACAGATTTACTCAACGTTCAGTTAGGTGCATCTGATGGTCTTACTCCTTACGAGTTGACCTTATTCTTCACCATCTTCGTGATGACTCACTTCTTCTATCTCTTCTGTGCAAGAGCATTTGAGACAGGTAAGAGTGCGCTTCATTTCAAGGGATGTAAGGGCTTGTTGATTATTGCAGCTATCATTTTAGCTGGTCAGATTGCTATGGTAGAGATTCCTGGTTTGCAGAATTTCTTCAATGTAACTGGTCTGAAGTTTGAGGATTGGGTAATCATCATCGTTGGTTCTTCACTTGTACTTTGGATTCGTGAAATTTGGAGTTTGCTAAAGAAAATCTAAAATAAAATAGAAGGAGTTGCGTTATTCTTTAAGATAGAAGGCGCAACTCTTTTTTATCAATTTCTAAAATTTATAAAGATATGTCTAAGTTTAAAATACCAGGAGTATCATTCTCCTTAAATCGGGCTTTAGGTATCACGCAAGCAAAACAAAAGTTTGCTCGTGAGACAGGTATTCCAACCTCAAAGGCAGGATTGGAAAGAAAAATTGGTAAGATGGTTCTGAAGGCATTGTTTGGAAAATAATATGAGTAATAACAATAATAAACAGTTAGGTGAAGCTCCTTGGCTTCATGTAATTATTTCCACAGGATTAGGCACAGGTTTTATACCTAAAGCACCTGGTACAGCAGGTGCTTTCCTGGCTTTGCTCATTTGGATAGGTCTTTATTATGTCCTTTCTCCGGTAGGGTTGATGGTGGCTACAATTTTATTGGTTGTTAGTTCTTTGTTGATTGGAGTCTGGACTGATAATGTGATGGAGAAATATTGGGGTGAAGACCCAAGGGCTGTCGTAATTGATGAGTTCTTTGGTACGTGGGTTGCTGCTTTAGCAGCTGTTTGTGTAGATGGTCCAGCTTATGTCTCAATATCCCTTGCAACAATAGGTTTTGTGTTGTTTCGAGTGATAGATATAACTAAACCGCTTGGTTGCAGATGGATAGACCGGAATATTCATGGTGGATGGGGCTGTATGCTTGACGATGCATTGGCTGGCTTCTATGCATTTATTGTAACATTAATAATTAGATATTTCCATCTTGTAGAATATATTCATGGGACATATAACTTGTAAAACTGTACCTACAACTGGTATCATTGGAGCTATCGCTGGCGATTGCTTCGGGGCTGCGTATGAATTTCATCCGGTAAAGCATGGGGACTTCGATATATACAAAGAACCTCGTTTTACGGATGATACGGTTATGACCTTGGCTGTTGCAAAATGGCTGACGATTGATCCAGAACATACTCATGAGAAGCTCGTGGAGTGTATGAAAGAATTGGGACGGAAGTATATGTTTGTTGGCTATGGGAAGAAGTTCTTGCGGTGGATTATTAGTAGGAAAACGGAACCTTACAACAGCTATGGCAACGGTTCTGCCATGCGAGTAAGTCCATGTGGCTTTTATGCCAAGACATTAGATGAGGCTTTGCTGCTTGCTAAGATTTCTGCAGAGGTGACCCATAACCATCCTGAAGGGATAAAGGGGGCGCAGGCTATAGCTGCTTGTATCTTCCTGGCTCGTCAAGGAAAAGACAAGAAGCAAATATGCGATTATGTTGAGGCTCATTTTGAAGGCTACAATCTTCACCGTACTCTTGCAGAAATACGTCCCGATTATGGATTTAGGGTTAGTTGTCAGTCGAGTGTTCCTGAATCTATTATCTCATATCTCGAAGCAGATAGTTATACTTCTGTTATCCGTAATGCCATCTCTCTTGGCGGTGATGCAGATACTATGGCGTGTATGGCTGGAGGAATAGCTGTTGCTACAAGAGGGATGGAAATGCCAAAAGAACTGGCTTATTGTGTATATAATAATGTGCTTGATGATAATCTTCGTCAGATTCTTAATGAGTTTAATTTGTATCTGAAGGAGCATGAAAGGGAATAAGTGTTGTCGTTAAAAAAGTGAGCAGTGTAATCGGTACAGCACTATTACCAGATATGGATGACTTTACGATTTGTTGGTTGTATGAATAGAAAAAATATGAAAAATGAAACTTTAAAAGAAAGATTCCTCGGTACAATCTTTGGACAAACTGTAGGAGATGCTTTGGGGCTGAGCACTGAGTTTATGTCCAAGCAAGAGGTGGATCTTTTTTATCCTAATGGGATAGATGACTATTTACAAATCGTGCAGGATGATCATCGTCGTCGTTGGCAAAGAGGCGATTGGACAGATGATACTGATATGATGCTATGCATCTTAGATTCCTTTGTGGCTTGTCAAAAGGTAGATATTCTTGATATTGCCAGAAGGTTTAAGGAATGGATGATGAACGGAGGCATGGGAATTGGCCGGCATACTTATAATGTAATGGCTCTTGGTGACTATACTTCGAATCCACAGAAGGCTGCAGAGATTATCTGGAAGATGGGAAAGAAAAAAGCTGCAGCTAATGGGGCTGTCATGAGAACTTCGGTGGTAGGACTTATGAAGGACAATGTGGCTAGTAATGCTGAGAATATCTGTAAGCTAACTCATTTTGATCCACGCTGTGTGGGCTCTTGCGTTATCGTTTCTTCTATCATACATGCTCTTGTCTTTGAAGACAGGATATTGGATTATGAAGATGTGATTGGCATTGCTAAACAATATGATGAGCGAATTGTTCCATTTGTTGACTTGGCATATCATGAAGGTCTGGATTCTTTGTGTCTGGATGATGAAAAGAGTATGGGATATACGCTCAGAACTTTAGGGGCTGCCCTATGGGCTTATTGGCATGCGACCTCGTATAAAGAGGGTATTCTGAAGATTGTTTTATCAGGAGGAGATGCGGATACAAATGCAGCAGTAGCTGGTGCTATCCTGGGTGCTAAATTTGGAATATGCCATATTCCTGTAGAATGGAGAAATGGTCTTCTCCATGCTTCTATGCTCCATGATAAGGTGCAGAGTTTCTGGAGGTATGCTATCAAGGGGAAAGGGATGAAAAGAGCTTGGATATGCTAAGATCATAGTTTTTTCTTAGTAAAAGTTTTGTGGTTTCGAGATTATTTCTTATTTTTGCAATCGATAATGACAAAAAGCAATTGATGTATGGATAAAGATACAGTAGAATTCGCAACGTATTGCATTGGTAACTTGTCTCGTCGATTAGGACTGAATGCTAGGGATGTATACGAAAGATTGAAGACATCTGGTATACTGAATGGGTATATTGTACCAAGTTATGATGTGCTCCATACTTTTGGTAAGGAATATTTGATGGAAGACCTCATAGATTATATGAGGGAGAAAGGAGTGTTGAATTAATATGAGAGTTTATCATTCTTCATCTGTTAGAGTGGAGCATCCAGATCAGCATGATGCAGGATATCATGCTATATTGGAAGCAAAGTATGCTCGAATCATTGAAGAAATCAGTAATATGTATTCTATCTCCTTAGATGAGGCAATGGATATGTTCTATCATTCTGATACTATGCAGCTGATGGAGGAGGGTGTTGCCGACTTGCATTGCCGTAGTGACAAGTATCTTGCCGAGGAAGTGTGGCGAGAGCGGAATTCATAAGAAGTATGATGAGTAGAACTCAACATTCATGTTCCCTTTTATCTAGTTCGTCTAAAAAGTCGTCGAATGCATAGTCTTCGTGTCTTTCTATTCCTGCAGAGGATTTGCTTAATGAGTTATAGGATAGAGGTTGCACCTGAGTTTGCCCGTAGATTGAAGAATTTAAGTAAGCGCAGTCTGCATTAGAGTATTATAACGCAGAATCCTGCCGGCATCATTGCCAGCAGGATTTTTTTGTATCAACCCAGGCTATTCATCTTCCGTAATGATTTCTAAATCTTCAGCTATTTTCTTCAGTCTGTCTCTTATCCTCTTCGCCAAGGTTGGTTGCTTTTGCTGAATGACAGGCTTTGGGGGCTCTTCTTCTACGACTGGAGATTCTTCTGTCGGAGCATCGGGGATGAGTGGGGGCTGCTCATCATCAGGGATGTCTGTAGATTCTATGTTTGATGGCTCTATAGGAATATCCTCTTCTGGGGGATCTGCCTTCTTTTGAGATTGGAAGTCGTCACGTATCGGATGATAAAGCTTGTCGATAATTCTCTGGTAATCATCTTCGTCCTTGGTGGTTGTGACAGGATTGTCCTGAATTTCATCTGCCAGTTCGTTGTTGAGACCTGTTGCCAGGATGGTTACTTTGGCATCCTCATCCAGACTGTCATCATCTGAAAGACCCCAGATAACCTTGATGTCTGGATTCAATTCATCGAAGAAGGCATCAATCTCTCGCATTTCCCTAACGAAGATAGGGTGCTTGCTGGAGGTATAGATGTTGAAGAGGATGCGCTGGGCATCGCTCAGCACCTTGTCAGCCTTCCATCTATGAGTTAAATAGAAGTTTCTTTTTATCTGGATATTATAATTCTTGCGAAGTTTTTTTTGGCTATATTGCCACTTTTTCTTCGCAGCATACGAAATTTGTGGTTATTTATAGCAGCTCTCTTGCTATCCAGGCACAGGCTTCGGCATCTGCCAGGGCATTGTGATGCATGGTGAGGTCGTAACCGCAATAGGTGGCTACGGTCTGGAGCTGATGGTTGGGGAGGAGAGAGCCCAGCTTTCTTCGGGAGGCTCGGCAGGTGCAGTGGAATTCGTAGTCGGGATATTCCATTTGGTACATCTGGAATACTGCCTTCAGGCATCCTTCGTCGAAGGGGGCATTGTGGGCTACCAGGGGCAGACCCTCTATCTTGGGCGCAATCTCAGCCCAGACTTTCGGGAAGACATCTGCATTCATCGTGTCTTCCTGGGTCAGGCCGTGAACCCGGGTGTTCCAATAAGAATAATACTCCGGTTCGGGCTTGATGAGGCTGTAGTAGCTGTCTGCAATCTCGCCATCCCTCACTATCACAATGCCCACCGAGCAGACACTTGTACGCTGCTGGTTGGCCGTTTCGAAATCTATCGCTGCAAAATCTTTCATCGAATTATCATTTTTGTGCCTTATATATTATGGTGTTACTCTGAGGAAATATAGGCTATCCTATTTCTCCCATCAGCCATCTTAGGGCATTGATTCTCTTGATACCGTTGTAATCGGCAGTAGGGTCTTCATCAAGTGTAAGGATATACTTAGGATATTGGTCATTGATCTGCTGCAGAGATGCCAATTCACGTTTTAAGGTAGTCTCATCTCTAACGGTAGCAGCTACCTGATAATACGTGATATTGTTTTCATCAATCGCTACAAAATCTACTTCCAGATTATCCATCTTTCCTATATATACTTTCTGCTGGCGATGGAGTAGTTCCAGATAAACGATGTTCTCCAGGATGCGGCCGGCATCGAATGAGCGGGAACCTAGGAGCATTCTTCTCAAACCGATATCTACTAGATAATATTTACCCAATGTCTTGAGCAGCTGCTTACCCTTGATGTTGTATCTTTTGGTTTCATATACGAAGAAGGTTTCGCAGAGTGCGGTCAGATATCGTTCTACGGTTTTCTGGTCTATTTTTCTTCCTTCGGCAGTCATGATGTCGGCTATGCGCTTGGTGGATAGGATGTTGCCGATATTGTCGGCTGTGAAACGGATAACGCTTTCCAGCATCATGACATCGGGTAACTTCTTCCTGCTCATGATATCCTTTACTACAATGGTGTTATATACGCCATTCAGGTAGTCGCTGATTTCTGCGGGAGTATCCAGTTCAAGGGTATATGGAAAACTGCTCCTTGTGATGTAGTCTGTATAGGCTTTGGGAAGATTGTCGGTTCCTCCGATACCTTCAACATACTCTCTGAATGAAAGGGGAAGCATTGCGATTTCCACATATCTTCCGGATAGTAACGTGGCGATTTCGCTTGACAGCATATAGGCATTCGATCCTGTAATATAGAGATCTACCGTTGGCTTCAGGTTGAGGCTGTTGATGATGTCTGGGAAATCTTCCACATGTTGTATCTCATCAAAGAAGATATAAGTCATCTTGTCTTGATGAATTAATGGCTTGATATAAGCGTATAAGTTATGTGGATTACGAAGCTCATAGAAGTCGTAATCCTCGAAATTGAGATAGATGATTTGGTCGGCACTGACACCTTGCCTCTTAAGCCAGTCACGATAAATCTCCATAATGGTGGATTTACCGCAACGGCGAATGCCGGTTATCACTTTGATAAGAGACTTGTCTTTGAAAGCGATCAGTTTATTGAGATATTCCGTTCTTTCTATTCGTTTCATATCATTTCATTGCTCTTTGATTATATATTTGCTGCGAAGATACTATTTTTTTAGGATAAATCATCCTAAAAGTAGAATATTTAAGAAAGTTTTAGGATGAATCGTCCTAAAACTTTTGAAACTAGAGAAGTTTTAGGATGAATCGTCCTAAAACTTTTTATCTATCCCCATATTTAGGTATTTCTGCGAAACCATCATTTTTAGGTATTGCAGATGATGGAAAAAGGATGTATCTTTGCACCCGAAAATAAATGTAACTAAAAGTAAGATAGACAAATGAAAACAACAATCGTAATTTATGGCTCTTCTACTGGCTCATGCCAGTCGATTGCCGAAACCATCGCCTCTAAGTTGGGCGTGGAAGCTGTAGATGTAGCTAACATCGATGACGCTACTATCGCAAGTCATGAGAATCTTCTTCTCGGTACTTCTACATGGGGTGCCGGCGAGATGCAGGATGACTGGTATGATGGCGTGAAGACATTGAAGAGTGCCGGCTTGGCTGGTAAGACTGTGGCCCTGTTCGGCTGTGGCGACAGCGAGTCTTACCCTGATACATTCTGTGGCGGCATGAAGGAACTCTACGATGCTGCCGTTGAGGCTGGTGCTACCGTATTGCCTGGTGTTTCTACAGACGGATATACCTATGATGACAGTGAGGCAATTGATGGCGACAAGTTCCTGGGACTCGCACTCGACGAGGTGAACGAGGACGACAAGACAGAGGAGCGTATCGATGCCTGGCTCGAGGACATCAAGCCAGCGTTATAATTTTACAAAAATATTTTTCAAGAATTGGAGAATGATGGAATTCTCTGATTCTTGGTTTAAAAACAGATAAATTCGGATAGTATGCAGCAGGAAATCGCAACACCAGTAGATTTGAAGGTTCTGATGAATCATATATATGAATATAAGAAGGGCGTGCGCCGCCTGGTGCTCTACACCTTCAACAAGAAATATGAGTCTTTTGCCATAACTAGATTAGAGCGTCAGAACATTGATTATATCATCCAGCCGGTTGGCAACGACCGTCTGAATCTCTTCTTTGGTAAGAAAGAATGTCTGGATGCTATCCGCATGATAATCACCAAACCGTTGTGCCAGCTTACGCCGGAGGAGGATTTCATCTTGGGTGCCATGCTGGGATATGACATCTGTGCCCAATGCGAACGCTATTGTGAGCGGAAGAAGAAGGTTTGCTAAGCTTTTCTTTCATCTTCGTAATGTTTTATGTTTATAAGTAGAAAGAGCGTGATTGCCGTAATGGTGATTACGCTCTTTCTGCATATTTCGGAATAATTCCTCTTTTTGATGCCTATTCTGACGGAATAATTCCTCTTTTTGAGGGCTGAAATGAAAGAAAAAGTCCTGAAAACACTACTTATTTATTAGTACTGACTATATCAATGCGTTTAACCTGATACTTAATTCTAAGTATAAAAAATGTGAAAATCACAATTTCTCGGTATTGTACAATTTCTAAGAAAGCCTTACCTTTGCAGCCCGATAAAAGGAATAGATATGAAAAAAGGAATAGATATGAGAAAAGGATTAGGAAAAATCAGAAAGATTAAAAAGAAACACATCTTCCTGGCCTTATTGGCCGTGATTGTTCTGGGAGGTCTGGCGAAGGCTTACTCTGCCTGGGTGGGTACTACCCGCATCGCTTTCCTCAACTATCAGGCTATTGCGCTGGGACAGATTTCGCATGCCAACGACAATGCGATGATTAAACTGAGTGAGATCACGACCGATGATTTCGATCATCTGGATGATTACGATATGATAATCGTGAATGGTATGGGACTCCGAATCGACGAGAACCAGCGCAAGCAGTTGGAAGAGGCTTCCTATAAGGTGCCGACCCTGACTCATGCTGCTACCAACCCAGCCAACAATATCGTATCAGTAGATAATTTCGATGCCGATTATCTGATGCAGTACATCGAGAACGGCAGCAAGAAGAATTATCACAGTATGCTCGCTTATATCCGTAAATTTATCGACGGAAAGAAGTTCATGGCTCCAGAACCGGAACGTGTGGATGAGCGACCAAACTATCTCCTGACTCATTTCGACCCGAAGGATGAAAAGGGCGATGAGCTGGGTTTCAACAGCATCCGTGAGTACAATGCCTTCCTGGCGAAGAACGGATTATATAAGAAAGGTGCTCCTACCATCTTGCTCACCGGTTTTATGGGTGCGGCTCCTGATATGGAGAAGGCTTTTGAGAAGAAGGGATTCATGGTGTATCGCATCAACCAGTTGCAGAGCTTTATCGCCGGTCATCATGCTGACAGTATTCAGGCGAATGCCGTAGTGAATATGGCGCATGGCAGACTGGGCGATTACTTCGTTGAGTTCCTGAAGCAGAAGAATATTCCATTGTTCTCACCTCTTAATATCAACCGCTTGACCACCGATTGGGAGAACGACAAGCAGGGAATGAACGGCGGTTTCATGTCGCAGAGCATCGTGACTCCGGAGATTGATGGTGCCATCCGTCCATACGTGGTTTTCGGACAGCGCATCAACAAGGAGGGCTTGCAGGAGGTTTACGGCATCCCAGACAGAATGGAGAGTTTCGTGGAGAGCGTGCAGGGCTATGTGAATCTGAAGAACAAGAAGAACAGCAGCAAGCGCATCGCCATCTTCTACTTCAAGGGTCCGGGTCAGAATGCACTCACCGCTTCAGGAATGGAAGTGGTTCCATCGCTCTACAATCTCCTGGTTCGCTTGAAGAATGAGGGATACAATGTAGGCAAGTTGCCTGCCAATCCTCAGGAGTTAGCAAAGATGATCCAGGCTCAGGGTAGTGTCTTCGGAACCTATGCCGAGGGTGCTTATACCCAGTTCCTGAAGTCTGGACATCCAGCCTTGGTTACCGCCCAGCAGTTTGCCGGATGGACACAGAAGGCTTTATCTAAGAAGATGATCAAGGAGATGAACCAGCTCTATGGTTCCTTCCCTGGCAAATATATGGCTACCGATGACGGTAAGTTGGCGGTGGCAAGACTGCAGTTTGGTAATGTGGCTCTGCTTCCACAGGTGATGGCAGGTGTGGGAGGCGATTCTTTCAAGATAGTGCATGGCACCGACCAGGCACCTCCTTACACCTATGTTGCCTCTTATCTCTGGGCACGTTATGGTTTCAGTGCCGATGCACTTATCCATTTCGGAACCCATGGTTCGCTGGAATATACCCCGAGAAAGCAGGTGGCACTCGGCAGCAACGACTGGAGTGACCGATTGATTGGTGTGGTTCCACATCTTTATATATATACCATCGGCAATGTGGGCGAGGCGATGATTGCCAAGCGCCGCACCTATGCCCAGACCCAGAGCTATCTCACTCCTCCTTTCAAGGAGAGCGAGTTGCGACAGACCTATAAGCAGTTGAGCGATGCTATCCAGTCTTACGAAAAGAAGGCATCTGCCGAACAGTCGCTGAAAGTGAAGGCGCTGACCGTGAAGATGGGAATCGCCCGTGAACTGGGACTCGATGCCAAGCAGATGAACAAGCCTTATTCTGCAGATGAAATTGCGAGAGTAGAGAACTTTGCGGAAGAGTTGGCAAACGAGAAGATTACCGGCAAGCTCTATACTCTGGGTGTGCCATACGATAACGATGATGTCCGCACCAGTGTCTATGCGATGGCTACAGATCCTATTGCCTACGGAATGTTGGCAGTAGATAAGTTGAAAGGTCGTGCCCAGGAGGGTGTGGAGAAGCACAAGCAGCTTTTCGACCGTCTCTATCTGAGCAAGGCACGCAACACTGTGACCCAGCTTCTGGGTTCCGCCTCGGTTTCTGATGAATACATCTGCCGTTATGTAGGAATCACTCCTGCCGAACTCCAGATGGCCCGTAAGGTAGAGGCGATGCAGGCAGCTCCGGATCCTATCCAGATGATGATGCAGATGGCAGACCAGATGGGTGGAATGAAGGAGGCGAAGCCGAAGAAGGTAGACCACCGAACTGTAAGTGAGCTCCGTGCTGCCAAGGTTTCTCATAAGAAGAAGATTCCGCAGATGAGTCGTGAGGCTTTTGAGAAGATGGAGCAGACCGGTCGCTTCCCTGACAAGATGATGGAAGCCATCAAGAAGGGACAGAAATGGTATCAGGAGGATTTGAAGAAGGCGAAGATGGCGAGAGCCGGCAAGGGCAAAGCATCTCAGAAATCGTCTAAAGATAAGGGTATGATGATGTCGAAAGCACCTAAATATACCCGTCAGCAGATTCATCTGGCTCAGGCGATTACTACCGTAGAGCATGCCTTGCAGAATGTGGGCAAGTATTCGGAGGCGCTCCGTCAGAGTCCGCTCAACGAGATGTCTTCTCTGATGAATGCCCTGAATGGCGGCTTTACCGCTCCATCTCCTGGTGGTGATCTGATTGTGAATCCGAACACCCTGCCTACCGGTAGAAATCTCTTCTCCATCAATGTGGAAAATACACCTTCGGAGGATGCCTGGGAGAAGGCAAAGGAACTTTGCGACAATACCATCAAGATGTATTGCGAGCGACATAAGGGTGAATATCCTCGTAAGGTGAGCTACACACTCTGGAGCAGCGAGTTTATCGAAACAGAGGGTGCTACCATCGCCCAGATTCTCTATATGCTCGGTGTAGAACCGGTAAGAGATGCCTTCGGTCGTGTTACCGATCTGCGTCTCATCCCATCCAAGCAGTTGGGCCGTCCTCGCATCGATGTCGTGGTTCAGACTTCCGGTCAGCTCCGCGACCTGGCAGCATCCCGTCTCTTCCTCATCAACAAGGCGATAGAGATGGCGGCAAATGCCAAGGGTGATAAGTATGACAACCTGGTGAAAGCCGGTGTTACCGAATCCGAAAGAGTGCTCGTAGAGAAGGGTATGTCACCAAAGGAGGCCCGCGAGGTGAGTATGTATCGAGTGTTTGGTGGCGTAAACGGCAACTATGGCACCGGTATCCAGGAGATGGTAACCGCAGGCGACCGCTGGGATAAGGAGAGTCAGATTGCCGAGGTCTATCTGAACAATATGGGTGCCTACTACGGTGATGAGAAGAACTGGGAGACCGTTCGCAAGGCTGCTTTCGAGGCAGCGCTGACCCGTACCGATGTGGTGGTTCAGCCACGACAGAGCAACACTTGGGGCGCTTTGAGTCTCGACCACGTATATGAGTTTATGGGAGGTATGAACCTTGCAGTGCGCAACGTAACCGGTAAGGATCCAGATGCTTATCTCGCCGACTATCGCAACCATAGCAATATGAGAATGCAGGAGGTGAAGGAGGCTATCGGCATCGAGGGCAGAACCACCATCTTCAATCCAGCCTATATCAAGGAGAAGATGAAGGGTGGAGCCAGCAGTGCCAGCACATTCGCCGAAATCGTAACCAATACCTACGGCTGGAATGTGATGAAGCCAAAGGCAATCGACAAGGAGATGTGGGACGAGATCTATAATGTATATGTCAAGGACAAGTACCATCTCGGAACCAAGGAGTTTTTTGACAAGCAGAATCCGGCTGCGCTGATGGAGATGACCGCCGTGATGATGGAGAGTGCGCGCAAGGGAATGTGGAAGGCTACTCCTCAGCAGCTCAAGGACATCGCCAAGCTTCATACCGAGACCGTGAACAAGTATAAGCCTTCATGCTCCGGTTTCGTCTGCGACAATGCCAAGCTGCGCAACTATATCGCCAGCAAGACCGATGCTGCTTCTGCCAAGGAATATCAGCAGAATGTAGAACAGATCCGCGATGCTGAGGCTGCGAAGAACAGCAGCGACAAGGGTATGGTGATGAAGAAGGAGACGCTGAATGAGGATGCTCAGAAGACCACCACTGTGGTGAGCGGCATCGTTGTAGGTGTCATCGTCATCGTAGCTTTCGTGATGTTGGCTATCCTCATTCGCCGAAGAAGAAAGAATATGGTAGAATAGTAAAGGGGGATAACATATCCCCCTAAAACTAAACATTTATACATAGTGGAGACATTAGTTTTAGTAATGATGATATTGGTTTGCTTCAGTTTTGTGCTGAAGCAGACCTTCCACGGAGTGAAGGAGATTATGATCATCTCGGTGCTCGTAGCCTTCTTCGTGGGAATGACCTGGCCACTTGCCATCGAGCAGTCGAAGACGCAGATTGCGGCTTGGATAGCCGACCAGAAGCTGATGCTCGATATGGCGGTGCTGCTGAGTATCGACGTGGCACTCACGATGCTTTTCTGTGTGCACCACGTAGATCTGAAGACTTCGGAACATGTGAGTCGCCGCAAATGGGTGTTCTTCATCTTCCTGAAGTACTTCCCGGGTTTGCTGGTTTTCCCAGTGCTGTTCAGCGTTCTGGTGATGACCATTTTCCTGCTTCCCGGCGTATCGTTCCAGGTGGTAGCATGGGTGCTTGCCGTAGTGCTGCTGATCTTGACTCCGGTATTCACCTATGGCTTGAGATGGCTTTTGCCGGAGCGACCAATCCGCTTGGAACTGCTTTTCCTGGTAGAGGTGCTGCTCGGATTGATGGGCATCATCGGTACGGTGAATGGCAGGACAGCCGTGGCAGGATTCAACAGTTTCGATGCCCTCTCGCTTCTGGGCGTCATCGCCATCGTCATCGTAGGAATGGCAATAGGATGGGCAGTTTACAATTATCAAATTAAAAAATATAGAGTATAATGAATTACATATCAGACGTATTGTTTTGGATTTCCACAGGCATGCTGGTTCCTGTGATTATTTTGTTGATTTTCTTCTTCCTCAGAGCCTTGCTGCTCCTCGGAGGTTTCTTCGGACAGTATCTTGTAAAGCGCAAGTCGGGTGCGGAAATTCGTGAACAGATGAACACCCTGACGCTCGATAACATCGATACCCTGGGCGATCGCTTGCCAAAGAACAAGCAGGCTGTCATCGTTTCCTATATGAAGAAACTCGTGGACAACCGTCAGAGCAAGGCGCAGGTGAACCGCATCCTCGACCAGTATGCCCAGTTTGTTGAGAAGGATCTTTCTCTTCCTTCTACACTCCTGAAGATGGGTCCGATGCTCGGTTTGATGGGTACCTTGATTCCGATGGGTCCAGCCCTGGTAGGTCTTTCTACCGGCGATATTGCTTCGATGGCTTACAATATGCAGGTGGCTTTCGCTACCACCGTAGTGGGATTGTTTTCTGCAGCCATCGGTTTTGTAACCAAGCAGACCAAGAACCGCTGGTACACCGAGGATATGAGCAACCTCGAGTTTATGGCAGACCTTTTGGAGGAAAAGTAAAAAGGCTTTTAAAGGTAAAAAAGTAAAAAGGTAAAAAAGTTAAGATAAATAATTTATGAGACAGAGACGCAGAAATAGGCTTGCGCATGATGGCGAGGATGATGATCCGATGAGCGTAGTGAGCAACCTCTTCGATGTGGCGATGGTGTTTGCCCTCGCCCTGATGGTAGCCCTCGTTTCGCGCTATAATATGACGGAAATGTTCAGCAAGGATAACTTCACGATGGTGAAGAACCCTGGCAAGGAGAATATGGAAATCATTACCAAGGATGGTGAAAAGATAAATCGCTATACTCCTTCTGAAGACCAGAGTAAGAAGTCGGGCAACAAGGGAAAGAAGGTGGGCATCGCTTACCAGCTGGAGAATGGTGAAATCATCTATGTTCCAGAAGATAAATAATCGGGGATTGCAAATCCCCTCAAACAGAAAATATTATTGTAACTAAAAGAAAAATAAAGAAAAATGAAAAAGTTTAAGACAATGATGGTCATGATGTTGGCTTTGGTTTCTATGTGTGTAGCATTCAGCTCTTGCAGCAGCGATGATGATCCTGTAGCAGTAGCTGCGGCAAAGGAAATTGCGGATACCTATACCGGAAGTTTGAATATGACTGTAATGGGCACGGCTTCTACATACGATAACCTTACCATGAAGATTGAGGCTGTAGATGATGCTACAGTCAAGGTTACCTTACCTGCTTGTGGCGAGGGCATGATGGCTCTTCCTGCTCTGGAGGTTCCTGCTGTGAAGGTTTCCGGTTCTAACGGTGCTTATGCTTTCTCTCAGGAAAGCTATGCCGGTACTATTACCGTAAATGGTGCTGAGAAGAATTATACCGTTACTTTGCAGGGTACATTAAGGGACAACACCCTGACCGTCAACTATTCTGTGCAGTATGGCAAAATGCCTATGCCAATGATTGGTAAGTTTGTTTGTACAAAATAAAAGGATTGTTTCAGGATAAGCTTTGATATAATTCGATGAAACAAAAGATATTCGCACTATTCCTGATCCTTTGCGGATTGTGCCTGAATCTGAAAGCCGAAACCCAGGGCGATGTCGTGGGTAGGGTGTTCGATGATTCGGGCGCACCTCTGGTGGGTGCTACCGTCCAGATTTTGCATGCAAAGAGTGGGGTAACAACTGATGAAGACGGATATTTCCGCATTCCTTACAGCAAGGATGGAGCGGTGAGAGTGAAGGTGAGCTTTGTGGGCTATCAGACTCAGACCTTCGTACTGAAAGCGGATGAGAGAAAAGGTGAGCAGCATGTGCTTCGCCTTCAACCGGATGCTACTGCCCTCGATCAGGTGGTAGTTACCGCAACCCGAACTCCGAAGGCTTTGAAGGATGCTCCTGTGGTAACCCGTCTGATTACCGCCAATGATATCAAGATAGCTGATGCTACCAATATCCAGGACCTCCTCACCGAGCAGATGCCGGGTCTGGAATTCGGCTATGCCATGAATCAGGAGACTTCTCTCAATATGAATGGTTTCGGTGGAAATGCCGTGCTCTTCCTCGTAGATGGCGAGCGATTGGCTGGTGAAACCATGGATAATGTAGATTATAGTCGTCTGAACTTGGATAATGTAGGACGTATCGAGATAGTAAAGGGTGCTGCTTCGGCGCTCTATGGCGCCAATGCCGTAGCCGGAGTCATCAACATCATCTCCCGTGAAAACAGCGAACCTTGGACTGCCAATGTCAATACCCGCTACAACGACTTCAACAAGGAGTGGCGCCATGGTGGAAGCTTCAGCTTCAATGCCGGAAAATGGAATTCGCAGACCAGCATCCAGCGCACCACATCAGATGAGGTTCAGCTTACCAGTCCTTTCGATACAGAATCCAACATCCTCCATATCTATGGTGGAGAGACCTTCAATGTGAAGGAGCGTCTTACCTACAAGCTCTCAGATAAGGTAAAACTGATAGGTCGTGGCGGTTATTTCAATCGTATCAGCAAGCGCAGCAACTATGATGATCATTACATGGATTATTCTGCCGGACTGAAGACCGTGATGAATCTTTCGGAGAATGATAATCTGGAGATTTCTTACGGTTTCGACCAGTATGACAAGGCTCGATATGTGAATGATGAGCGTACTCACGACCACGATTATACCAACCGTCAGAACACCGTCCGTGCCCTCTATTCCCATATCTTCGGCAAGAATACATTGACGGTAGGTGCAGATTTCCTGAACGATTATCTTACCACCTATCAGTTTGAGGATAATGCATCAAAGAATCAGAATTCATGTGATGCCTTCGCCCAGTTCGATTACAATCCTTTGCAGTGGTTGAACATCGTGGCAAGTCTTCGTCATGATTACTTCTCTGCATCCAGCCAGTATGCCACTACCGGTCGTCTGGCTCTGATGACCAAGTGGAAGGGTTTCTCCATCCGTGCCAACTATGCCGGCGGATTCCGTGCCCCAACCCTCAAGGAGATGTATATGAACTTTGATATGGCAGGTATGCAGATGATTTACGGTAATCCGGATCTGAAGCCGGAGAAGAGCGACAACTACAACCTGGCGCTGGAGCATACCGGAAGGGTGAAGAATGCTGGCTTCTTTACCGGTCAGTATAGTCTTACCCTGATGGGCTATTATAATAAGTATGATAAGCGCATCACTACCGAGGATTATGCCGATTATACCCCGGGAATCGGTCAGCCGGATGTGGCTTCCCGTTATTGCAACGAGGATGGAGTAGAGGTGAGCGGCATCGACTTCAGTGCCCAGTACCGTTCGGATATGGGTCTCGGTGTGAAACTCGACTACAGCTATCTCCATGTGGGTGGCAGAAGTGTAGATTCCCAGTTCTCCCAGCCTCGTCCTCATACCGCCACCTGGCGTCTCGACTACGATCGCCAGCTCTGTTCGTTCTATCGCATCAATGCCGCTCTGTCAGGCAGATACCTGTCTTCTCCTGATACGAACATCGAGAAGCATGACAGCAGTTATCAGTTGTGGAAGTTCACGCTTCAGCAGCGATTCCTGGATGCCGTCAATCTGAATTTCACGGTAGATAATCTTTTCGGTTATACGCCAAAGAACTATTATTGGAGTTCTGCGATGACCACCGGTCGCACCTTCACGGTAGGCCTTTCTATCGATATCGACCGTTTCGTAAAGGTATTCTAATAAAAATAGCAGGGTGGACCAGTCTTCCATCCTGCTTCTTTTTTATTAATAGCACCCCCTCTAACTGTATAAAAACAGGTAGTTAGGGCGGTGCTATCGCATTTTTTATGTCCGTTTTCAAAACTGATACTGCCCCTATGAGATAGGGAAAGAAGATGGGTGAAAACGTTGAAAAAACACCCTAGAAATATCTCTTCTTCATTTTCTTCAAGAAATCCTTGGTGATAGGGAAGCCGGAGGCATCACCTATTACGGAGTCGGTAAAACAGAAGGGACATTCGGCTGTAGGCGGCTCATCAGGGAGGTAATCCGTGATTTCGGATGGCGAGAAGATTTCGCCGCAGAAAAAACAGCCGCACTTTTCAGATTTTTCTATCTGTTCCTTGTTGCTGTAGCAGCAATCGTGAGCCTGGCGGAAGATCCTGTTTTTCTCCTCCTCTTCTTTCTGCTTTTTCTCAGCCTTTTCCAGATAACCCTTGAATCGTCTCTGAAGATAGAGCGGCACATGATAGTGAGGGGCGAAGACATGCAGCGACGGAACGTGGTCGTGGTACTCGTAACCAGGGCCATCTATCACGGTATAGCTGTCATCCGTTTCATCGTATGGCAGTTCATCCAATCCCCTTTTATCCTTGGCAGCCTGGTTTCTCTCCCAGATCCATTCGGTGGTAAGCGGAGTACCGACAACGATGGCAAGTTTCACCTCATCGCCACGATATACTTCCACGATGTCACCTTTCTGAAATCTAATCTGTTCAGCGTTTCTGCCTCGGAAGGTCTCGTCAGGATGACGGTCGTATGCAGGCAAATCGCAGACTCCGGGATAGTAAATGCTGAAACGCGAACAGCAGTAAGACCGGTCGATCAGTTTTCCCTCACCGTCATACACTCTTTCAGAAAGACATTCGCGGTCGTAGTGCAACAGTCCCAGCGGAATCTCCGAGATATAATAGCAGAAGGTATCCAGCGGATAGTCGTCTTCTTCCTTCATCTTTTTGCGGTACTGGACATCCTGGTGCATCAGACTCTCAGCCTCCTCCAGAGTTGTGGTGAAAGCTTGCGGACAATAGGTGTTCACCTTGTATTTCGGATAATGTGAACGCTTTTTCTCCTCCAGCTCTTCTGTTTCTAAAACTTCGAGCTTGAAGATGGCAGGAACATCCCGATGCTGTGGATGCTCAGCCAAATGCTTGAATTCTTCGTATGTCATGGGATGGTTATTTTAAGAAGTTAAGGTCAATCTTGGGGCTAAGTTCAGGTATTCTGATACCTTCAGAGTCTTTGCCTTCTTGATTGTTAAGATTCCTTTTGGTGATAGTTTTATGAATTTTCAGTTTTCTCATGCCCGACTTGCCGTTAGCTTCATGGTCCTCCCAAGGCTTGGGATATGCATGTCTTTTTTGTATCTCGTGCCGTCGCAGTTCTGGATAAAGATTTCCAATACTAATCCACCCATTTGACAATCATGCGGAATGTTGACGGCACGTCTTTGGATATCCATTTCGTAGAAGATACTTCCGTCCTTTTTGCAGAGCACGATGTCCAGATAGTCTGGCATATCAGGTATAGTTCCAGGCTCTGATATTTGTGGTTGAAACTCCCCAAACTCTTCCTTCACATACTCGAATAGTCCCCGAGTATATTTTTCGATATCCACCCCTACATATTGAGTATAGGTGTATTTGATAATACATATAGACATTTTATTTGCCATTTTATTCTTTCTTTTTGGTTATACCTTTATAATATAGTAATATGAAGGGAAAATTTCAAAAAAAAGCGCCAATATTTTGAAAAAAAGTATTGGCGCTTGATTATTGAATGATGTTATTGTAAAAAGATCGTACCTATTAGTTCTTGTTATATCCGAATTTTCTAGTAAACAATACATCTTTCCAATGTGATTCCCTATCAATGATGATTTGGTCATCAGTATCCTTATTGAATGTTTCGAGAATTGTGAAATAGAAATTATTCTTGATATAGTCTGTACCTAAATCCTTTAGAAGTTTATTTCCTCCATGGCATGTACGAATGTATGTTTCCCATCTACCGAGAATCATATCTTCACCATACGCTGAACCAACATATTGTTTTCCTGTATTTGAATCTACCAACAGATACACTCCTTTTTGATTTTCAAGAGCAGAACGCCAACTATCTTTTGTGATGAGATTCTTAAGAGATAGCCATGAAACATTCACGTTGGAATATCCAGGAAAATAGTCGTTGTTGTAAACATTGGGCAGAATCTCTTCAACTATGCACTCTGGCAATACATTCTCTCCTATTCTGATTAGATTTTGACTATGATTTTTGAAGCGGATAACAATTCTGCCGATGTATTCTTTGTATTCATCCAACTCTTCATATTCATATCCAACTCCATTTTGAATACCAAGATCTTGAACAATCTTTCCTATATGGAATAGTAACCAACAGTCTTGTTTTTGAGGGATAGGGACAAAACCTAAGGTAATGTTTCCATTAGAGAAATTGCTTTTTCTTGCATAGTTCCAGTATTGACCGTCAAGCATATGTTGCTTGCTTTCTTCCGTTTGGTCTGTAAAATAATCAATAGCTGGTCTTTTGGTTCCGAAGTTCAAATTAAATCTAACTTTAACGTTTTTAATATCCGGAAGTCTGAGAATATCATTAAGTAGTATCATAATCTATGATGTAATATTATTTTGTGACAATTAATTATCTTTAGACGAATTTACACATAACATATGTGTAAATTCGTCTAATATATATACTATGTTTTCAATCTACTTAAACTCATAATTACCATCACATCCCAATTTTTCGAATAATTCAGCTAGTCCACTTTTACCGAAATCGAACTTTGAGCTACAGGATATAACTAAATTCTGTGCTTTCTTCTTTTTTCCTTTATCAAGATATGCATCTACAACATTTGCAACCAATGATTTATACAAAGAAGTTGCTTGATCATTATCCTGTAGAGGGTTGCCTAAACCTGAAGCCTCACACATCGTAAGTGCGTTGGCAGCCTTGTCAACTTGCCCTTTATCAAGAAAGTCATTAACCTCTTTAGCTGTATTTTGAACATATGAGAGATCTTTAGCATTTTTTGCTGCTTTTTCTTCTTGATAAGCTTGTCTTTCTTCTTGTCTTTCTTCTTGCTCAGCTTGTTCTCTTCTGGCATCAGCGGTAGCTTCATACCATATAAATCCAAATAGTGGAATGGCTGCAATGGCAATTAAAACAAGCTTTTTATTTTTTTCGAAAATATTTAGCCAAAATTTCTTTTTCGCATTCTTTTTGGCTTCTGTCTCTGCTGCTTCTGATTCAGCCTCAACCTCATCAAGCAAGCGCTGTATCTTAGGATTGTTACCATAGTACATTCTTGCTTTGCGAGCATAGCGCTCCACCTCAGCTTTGCTCTTATCAACATCTTTTCCAGACTTAAAATTTACCAAAGCAGACTCAAGATGCTCGATAATCTCCTCCAACTCCTTACTTGCCTCAGGTGTAATGCTACCACCACAGTTAGGACACTTGTCGGTCAGTTCTGGAATAGAGCTACCGCAGTAAGGGCAGGTCTTGCCACGACGCTTGTTCACAGCTGCTGCTACTGCCTGATCAGCCTTCTGCTGCTGTGCATCGATGTACAAATCTACCTCGTCAACATTCAATCCCAGAGCCTGTGCCTTGTTCAAAAGAACCTGACGCTCCTTGGCAGAGATGATGCCGTCGGTAAGATACTCTTTGATGAGGTCATCAAGCTCTTGTGGAATTGCACCTTCCTTCTTTGCAGGCTTAGCTGCCTGAGGAGCCTGTGCTTCCATTTCTTTCTTGCGCTTAGCAAGACGACCCTCAAGTACCAGTTCAAACTCGTCGCGGTCGATGCCCATGGCCTCGGCCTTCTTGAAGAGAAGATTCTTCTCTTTGTCAGTCAATACTCCATCTGCCAATGCTGCAGTGATGAGTGCTTCTAACTTCTCGTTGTACATAGTAAAAATAATTTTATTTGTTCACTTGTTTTGCTATTTTACAAGATTAATAACTTGATTGATATTGTCAATCATATCATCAAGCGTATTTTCTATATTTTTAGTAACGGTATTTAAATCGTTATAATAGAAAACTCCAAAAGAATTGTATCGGGGCTTATCTTCTGATTCCACTTTCTTAGGGGGAACCATAGTTGCAAGTTTAGCTCCTCTAATGATCCTATCAGTCTCTTCATTCCAATTCTTTGTATCATGTTCTTTGGAATATTTTGGCTTTTTCGAAAGCATATCTAAAAAACCGGCTCTCAAAGGATGGTTACCTTGCTGTTGGAGCACAAAGATACCCTTTTGGGGAATAAGATACTTCAATTCAAGGAGGGCTTCACCATGGTAGTAGCTAACTCTCATAAATAATTTGTCTTTATTTTCAGTACCATTTTCTCCCCAGATTTCTTGATCAGAAGTGACGATTATTGGCTGAAAATCTTTACCAAACTTCTTTTCTAGTTTCTTGGTTAATTGCAAGGCACATTGGTGCATAACAAGCTTCTGCCATATATCATTGCAGCGGAGGGTGGAAAAATCCTCATTTTTGAGAATTTCCCAATTGTCAGTATATTTAATTTTTTCCAAACAGTTGTTGGTATATGTGTAGAATGCATCAATAAACTCGCAATATTTTTCCAGAAGTTCCTTGTAAAACTTATCTTTGACAAGAGCCAGATTGTCGTGTAGGGTTTTAGAGTAATCTGCATATGTCACAATTATCCATCCGGATTGTTTGACAGCTTCTTTGTCTAAGAAATCTTCAGCTAATGTGAGTAAGATATACTTTGTCTTTGGAAGTTTTGCGTTTCCTTTCCAATTCTCAAACTTTGCAGTATTGAGTCTTTTTAACTTCAACTCTACTTTACATTGTGCTTTGTCTGCCTCTTCGTTAAGAGCGTCAACTTTCTTTTGATAATTTTCAAGCTGAGCCTTATAAGCTATACTCTTGAATTTATTCTCTAGAACCAGACGGATTTTTCCCGTTTCTGATTCCTCATCGTTGATTATTTTCTCGCAAATACTAAAATCAAAATTCTTGTATTCGCGTTTGACTTCCATACAATCTGTATTATAATCAAAAGTATCTTCTCCTAACCAGGTAGAAAGAATCTTTTTGAAAAGGGCTTGCGTATTCTTATCTTCTGCTAACCATGCCAAAAAGTTGCTATGAAACAACTCCTTAGAAGATAGGGATAGCTGGAAGATAGGATTGTTCTGTAATGCATCTACAAATAAATTATTCATATTATTTTTTCTTATTAAATCGTTGTACATATTAGATAAATTTATTTATTATTATATGTATTAATTATGCTTCTCGTAGAATCTTGCCTCAAGCACCATTTCTACCTCGTCGGGATCTTCGCCCTCCTTAACAGCACGGCGTAAGACAATCTCCTTCATTTTGTCCGTCAGCTCATCACTTGCTGCTGCTGAATTGATGAGCTCCTCAAGAGCATCTGAGAACAGGTTGCCAGGAGACTTCTGTATGGTTGGAATCTCTTCGGATTCTTTCTGGATATCCAGTATTTCTTCCTGGGTGTCCTGTGATTCTTCCTGAGTGTCTTGTGTCTCTTCTTCTTTTGCCATTTCGGTAAGTGGTGGAACAGGTGTACCATAGAAATCCAACTTGTCTGCTGGCATCTTACGAAGACGAACTTCTGTATCGTCAACTTCCTTTAGAAGCTCGGCGTAGTAGACATATAACTCTTCTGGTACATACAGAGTCTTAATATAGGCACACAGACTTTCTATATCTGTAAGCTTATTAGTGTAGATATACCCTTCAGGTGAGTATTCGTCATCATTGAGAGTGCCGATTTTTTCAACAGTATAAGGCACATATACCTCTCTAATGCTTTTGCTTGAGGCAAATTCATCACCCACAATTTTTACTCCTACAGGTATGACAAGAGTCTGAATATCGCAATTTTCACTAATGAAATATTCTGGAATTTCTTCCAACAGGTGAACCTTGGACAAATCCAATTCTTCGATCATCTCACATTCATAGGTAGTGCTTTGGAGCGACTTTAGGGTACTTGGAAACGTTATTTTGCGTAGGTTGGTGCAAGAATCGAACACACTACTACCGATTATTTCTACTCCTTCAGGAATGTCTATTTTTTGAAGTCTCTCACAATTTTCAAACAGACCGTCAGGAATTTCCTTCAATAATTTAACCTTTGAGAAATCAACTTCTTCAAGAGATTCCTCATGTCCATGCTCACTGAAAAAAGATCCATCAATTTCTCTAAGGGTTGAAGGGAAGACAACTTTTCTAATTTTCTTATAACCCTCCAAGGCATCTTCGCCGAGAGTTGTATGTCCCTCGTCGATGGTTAAAACGCCATTTTTAAAAGTGCCTAACTGGATTCGTATATCATCGTCATCATCTGATAACTTTGTTAATGGATAATCCCAATTGTCATCATCATCGTCATCATCAGAGTTGAATTGATTCTGCTTTGCTTCCTGGATGTTCTTTCTTACCTCTTCGCGAGCCTCTTGGAAACTCTTTTTGGCTTCGTTTGAAACTTCTTCCAGGCTTTCACCTACTGTCTTTGCGATATCACCGACTAATTTTTTGAATAATCCCATATTATCACAAATTTAATGTTCTTACTTTTGTTTGTATTATAGCTGCCGGGAAATTACATCCCCGGCATAGTAGGAGGCATTCCCGGCATCTGTGGGGCGGTGCCTTGGAACAATGGAGCGAGTTCTGCTACATTGCCGGCAAACTCCCACTGTGCCATACCGTTCTTCCAAACGTATGACTGCTGAGTGAGCTGACCCTGCTGAACGAGCTGCTGGAGCTTGTTCCAATCGCATGGACCATACTGCTGACCATTGATGCCAATATAATACTGTACCTGAGGAACAGCAGCACCCATGCCTGGCATCTGAGGCGCACCACCCATGCCTTTCTGACCTGGCATCTGAGGAGCTCCATCCATCTGACCCATGTTGTTCATACCACCCATAGTCTGCTGGCGGAAGGCATTGATACCATTATCTGTAGCATTGTTGAGAACACCAGCATTGAGGTTTGCCTGATGAGCACCCATAAAGGTCTGCTCTGTCTGGAGACGAGAAGCACGCTGCATCTCCTCACGCTGAATACGCATGGTTTCACGTTGGTTCTCCAAGTTCATGCGCTGCAACTCCTCCTGACCGCCAAGGTCGAGTTCCTGCTTTCTGCCCATGGCATCGAGATTCAGCTCAGACTGCTTCTTGAGCATATCCTGCTGAAGGTCGTTGTTGAGGTTGAAGTTGGAAATCTGGGCATTATGCTGAGCCATCATACGCTCCTTCTCCAGGTCGGCAGTGAGTGCTTTGAGTTCACGGTAACCACGGCTCTCCTTATCCACGTTGATGCCTGTGATGTCGAGACTGCGGATGGTGATGCCGAAAAGCTTCTCTACCTGTGGAGTAACACGCTGCTGGATGAGTTCGCTAATCTCAAAAATCTTGCGCTCAATCTGAACTACAGGAATCTGGGCGTCAGAAGGGGCATTGCTAACTACACTCTTGATGAACTTGGTGAGCTGGCCACGAAGCTTGTTCTTGAAAGTCTCGTCGCTGTAACCCTCATTTCGGTTCACACTATGGAAGAGATCCATGTCCTCGATGGCATATACTACGGCACCATGTACAGATACAGGTACGCCATAATCTTGCAGGCGTGGGTCGAAGACATCAAAGTAAGGGATGGCGAAGTTCAGCTGACTACCTTTGCTCAGGTTACTGAGGTTGGTCAGGTTGTTCTGTTCCACTCTTCTCGCTGCTTCCTCGGCAGCCTGTCTTTTCTCTTCTTCTACTTCCTTAGAAGATTTAAAACCAAAAAATCCCATATGTTTCAGTTTTATGATTGTTATTATTTTTGTTATTTACTATAGAGTCCCTTTGTAGGGGACAGATTATTTCGTTGTATAGATTCGCTTCGTCTTGCCCTGGGCATCTACTTCTACGAAGGTGTCTGCTCCATATTGGCGGCTTGCGTCGTGATAGTTGAATGAATATCCCGTTTCGTAATTGCCGTCGATGGTAGGTCGGCTTACCTGGTCGATGCTATCCAGCATTTCCGGTTTCAAGCCCAGCTGCTGGTACAGATGCTGCTCTACCATGTTTCGGATGGCATTGAGATTCTCATCCACATAACCACGAATCTGGTCGATGAGCGACTGGTTGCTCTTATCCTTCTGCAGCAGGCGCTGTCGCATGGTCTTCTTGAGCGGAGAACCGTCTGCCTTGATAGGAGCTGGTGGCATCGCATCATTCTGCAGGGCAGATTCAACCACATATTCTCTGTGACGGACATGGAGCATCGGGTTGCCGTAGAGACAGAACATCAGGGCGGTGCTCATAGAGAAACAATCATCCTCTACATGTCGGCACATGTTGAAGTAATCGCACTTAGCCTGGAGCATCGCCTTTCCGCCCGTCATACCCTTGAACTGATAGAGCGGATAGAGGCGCATCAGCACCTCGCTGCCTGTGCCCGGATTCAACAGAAGTTGGCGGGCTTCATCCGTTTCCTCATTAGAGAACATCGGAACAGGAATGAGCGAACCGGTATAGAGCAATACGCCACCTCCGTAGAGGGCGCTGAGCAACATGGAGTCGTTTCGTTTGTAACCGGCATATCGGGCTCCGAAACAAGCCACGGTATTGAAGACTCTTGCCCTGCCTTGGTTGAGGAGCGAAGGATTGAATGCTTCATCCTCACTATAGAATCCGCACATACCCTCTGCATCGGCACCATGAAGATTGAACATCAGCATATCTGCCTTGTCCAAAGACTTGCAATAGATGCTGAGGCTTTCCGAATCTTCGGTCAGCAGCTTCGGACTGATATACATTCCGTTGCGAATCAGCTCAGGATCGTCGGTATTGTAAAGAAGCGGCAGGTGCTGGGTCATCGTGCAGCTGGCTGGAATCCAGTCGCGGTTGCTGATCATCAGAACATTGCCAACAGGAATACCGCCGCCATACATACTGCTGATGTTGAAGTAAGCACCGATGTCGCTTCGGATATCCGTATCGAGCTGACCGTCTTCCAAAGGCAGACGAGCCACATTGTTGCGGGCGCAACCTACGGTGAAGTCTGAATCGCGACTATCCAGCAAATCTACGATATAGGTGCCTTCGAAGGCATAGCAGGTATCTGTAGGGATTCGCTCGCCGCCATACGGCCATGGGTCTTCGACGCGAGGGATAGGAATCACATCGTCACCTCCTATTATAAATAGGTGTAGGTCGGGACCTGCTGTCAGGTTGTTGTCTGCGATGCAGCGGGATACTGCTTCATTGCATTCTATCCAGGATGGAGTCTCATGGGTGGAATCCAGTCCATATTGCGAGATGTCGAGAAATGTCCAGTACATCTGCTGGTCGTAGGCATTCTGTATGAAGTCGTTGAAAACATCATATACCTCCTGGATGGTGCAACCGTATTTTCTAGCCAGTGCATTGCCATCTGTCAGGATGATGCCGTAGTGGTCTTCCAAGGGGTCGGGCTGGTCGATGGGTTCATCAGCTGTTCTTGCTTCTGATGCCATCTGCACGGCTTCCGGCTGTGGAGCCGCCTTGCTTTGTCCCGGCATAGGGGGTACTGGGGCTGCTCCTGGCATAGGAGGAACCGATGAGGCTCCCGGCATAGGGGGAGGAGTTGTACCGCCCGGCATACTTGCCATTTGGGGCTGCTGACTGATTGCATTGACGCTTCCCAGTCCCATATTGTTGGCAGCTTGCAGAGGATTGAAGCCTCTCATCTGATTGAGCTTCACGTTCTGGGCATTAAACTTTGGCATCGGAGGAGGTGTAGGCATCTGAGGTGGTACAGCCATCTTGCTCTTCTCCTTCGGGATGAATTCCGAAAGGGTTGTGTCGCAATAGAACTGATACCATTCTTCTGGCTGAGGCTTATCCTCCAACATCTCCTTCACGGCATACCATAGGGCACTTAGCGGTTCACTCATTCCGTTTTGCACGGCCTGGTCGAGATACTGAATGGTCTGCTGTCTGTAGTAATCCTGCTTGCCATTCTTGTGATAGTCGGCAAGATTATCAAGAGCCATCAGCAGGGCGATGTCGCCTTGCGGACAACCGAAACCGCCCATTCTTGGCAGAAGCACGGTGGCATTGTCGATATTGCCGGTCTTGATGAACGCTACATGAGCCCAGAAGAGTTGCCAGTAGTTATCGGTACGGGAACCGAAGAAGGCAAGGGCGCACTTGTCGGGATACATCGAGGCAAGCAACAGATGATAGTAGAACTGGATGTTGTTATCATTCGTCATCACACGTGCCAACTGCTCCAGACTGTTGAACTTGCGTTTCAGAATGTCGGTATGGTTGGTCTGGATGGCATTGAAGACCTCGGTCAGAATCTGCTCTGCCAGGAATTCGTTGCCCTTGCTGCCTTGCAGGATATGGATGTTCTGACGTACCTGATCTATGATCTGGTTGGCTCTTAGGGGAGCAATATGCCATTGGATGCTCAACTGGTTGAGCTCTGCCAACTTCTGATTATCCAACTTGCCATCCACCAGTCGTTCCTGCACAGCCTGCAGAAAGAGAGTCTCATTCTGCTGATAGATCTCAGTCTGAGTCTTCTGTGCCTCATATACAGTCTGGTTGTTAACTGTACTGTTGTTGGTGGTATGGGTTGTTGTTGAGGTGTTATAGTTGTTTTGCGTATTGTGGGAGTCGGAATGGATTCCGCCTACTACAGCCGCATCACCATCAAGTTTAATATCGCTCATAGTCTGATTACTTTATATGTTTAGACTTCTTGTTGCATTTTCTGGAGAGGGCTTACCATTGGAACGGTGCGCCACAGTCTGGACAGTTTGGAGTGCCTGGTGCAATGTGGATGGTGTGTCCACAGTTGTAGCACTGGCATTCTATCAATTCCTGCTGAGGAGCTGCCTGTTGTGGAGCTGCTTGGCTTCCTGCAGTATTTCCGCCGAGTCCGCCATTGAAGGCGTTCAGATTGTTGGCGGCAGCAGTGCTTACCTGCGAGATGTTGTTCATAGCCACATCCTGGGTATGATCTACTCGCTCCTGCTGGCGTCGGTTTTCCTCTTCCAACTGATTGATGCGCTGTTGCTGCTGGCTTTGCTGGGCGCCGCTGATGCCGGTGGCTGTATCTTTTATCATGCCGGCCATCTTCATCATGGCTTCCATCTGGGCATTGCTGTTCTGCTGTTGCATCTGTAGCATCTGCTGCATCATCGCTTCTTTTTCTGCTGCAGTCTGTCGCAGGTTTTCGGCTTCCTTCTCGCCGCTATAGGCGTTTGCCATAGCTACCTGTGCATCTCCGGTGAGGTGGGAGAGTTGTGCGGCACGAATCTGTTCGGCGGTCATATTGGCGAAATGGTTGTCACGATTCATCTGCTCATTGCTCTGAATGGTGGCTACGTTTTCTTCGTGCTGATATTTCTGCTGGTCGAGCTGTACCTGCATCTGAGCCATCTGCTGCAGCTTGTCCATCTGACGCTGGTGGCGATTGGCTTCTAACTGGTCATCGTCCATCTTTTCCTGGCGGTTGCGCTCATAGGCAAGGCGGTCGTCTTCCAGTTTTTCGTTGCGTGCCAGGAGGTGGTCTTCCTTATCCAGTTCACGTTGACGCATCATCTGCTGGAAGTCGTAATCATCCTCCTTCGCCTTGCGGTTGAAGTCGCGGTTGTATTCCTTTTCTTCCAGCATCCACTGGCGTTCACGCTCTTCATCTTCGATGCCCCAGTTACGACGGCGTTCCAGATCTTCACGTTCCCAGTCGTGGTCGATTCGGGAATCATCGAGTGCCCATTCTGCCTTGAGACGGGCTGTGTCAATGTTCTGCTGGCTCTGGATGCGCATGATTTCCGTGATTTCCTCACGAGGAATCTTCTTGTGTGCAAGTTCATCTTCGAGCACTTCCATTTCCTCCTGCTTGACCAGATGGTTCTTGCGGAGGTCTTCCAGGGCTTCGAACTCCTCTTCCTGGGTCTTAGCCTGGCGGATGCGCTTCTGACTTTCGAGCATCTGGACGAATTCCTCCAACTCATCATCGTGGAGCAACTGGTCTTTGTTGATGCCCTGGAGGGCATGGCGCAAATCCTCGGCGTTTTGTGCAGAAGAAATCTGCTGGGAGTTGGCCTCAACTTCCATTCGGTTTCGGAATTCTCCGGTGCGGTGCATGAAGTCGAGTTCCTTCTCTGTGTTATAGAGCTGGCGTTCTACCTGACGGAAACGCTCAAAGTCCTGATTGCTGTCGGTGATATTCAGAACCTGAGTGCATTCTATGCCGAATACCTGCTGGTTGATGGTCTGGCGGATCTTCTCTTTCAGTACATTTACAGTTTCGGCAGTCAGTCCGGCAGACTCGTAGTTCTGGTTGCGGAGTTCCTGGCGCAACAGGGTTTCTACGGTACCATTGAGCAACTGCTGTAATTCTCTAGTTGTTACGCTGTTGCGGTCGGTAAGATAATTGGTAGCGAAGGTATGAATATCGCTGATGCTCATCTGGAGAGATACTCCAATCTGCACATCATGGATGCCCATCGGAATGGTGTATGGCTGAAAGGCAAGTTCGCCATTCTCGTTCATTGCTCCACCGAAGGTGAGGGTGATGAAACGGTTGCTGACGATATAGACCGACAGGATAGGAGCCTGGGTGATGCGGGCTAAGATGCGGGCATAATCCAGTTGGCGCTTCTTGGCTTTTTCTTTCTGTTCACCTTTCTTTTCGCCGAAGATGATGCGACCGAGCCAGTTGAAGCCACGGCCTACTTCTCCTACGATACCGAGCTGGCGGAAGGTAGGCTCAGCCTGGCGCTTGCGGTCTCGTTCACGCTTTTCGGCTTCAGCCATATCTTTCTCAGCCTTTTCTACCGCATTCTTGATAGCAGCCTGCTCTTCTTCTACAGACTTATAAAAGAGGTATGCACCTGCTGAGAGGGTTGAAACCAGCTCACCATTGGCAAAAATGATGGCGGTGCAACCTTCCTGAACGATGATACCTTTCAGTTTTTCTATTTCGTCGAGTTCCCGTTCGCTAATCTTGCGAGCGATTTCTCCTGGTTGGATATTCCAGATGGTTCTGCCTCTTACCACGTCAACACCATCAACAGCTTCCATACTGCGACGGTCGCGGCTACGTTCAGCCTCTCTTTCGGCTGCAATCTGTGCCTGTTCAGCCTGCTGTTGCGCATTTCTGGCATCACGGATTTCCGACTGGCTTTCAGTAGCTTGTTGGTTAATGGCTCTTCTCTGTTCTTCTGCAATCTGGCGATTGAGCGCCCCACCAGTCATGGCGTTTGCTACAGAGCGAACGGCATTGGTGAACATACCCTTGCTGGCTTGTGGAGACTGAGGGGCTTGTGGAGACTGTGGAGACTGAGGCATTACTGGGCGCTGGGGCTGCATCGGTTTTGGGGGCATACCCGGTGCTTGAGGTCTCATAGGTTGAGGCTTCATAGGCTGCTGAGGAGCTATGGCTTTCAGTGGTTGAGGACGTTGAGGCTTGCTAACTCCTTGTGGCTGGGTTGGAGCCTGTGGTTGCAAGTCAATAGGTTGTCCACACTTCGTACAGAATTTCATTCCCGGTTGCAGCATTGCGCCGCATTTCTTGCAATATGTCATAATGGTTATTATTTTTAAGATTAAATGAACTGATTATTGTATCAGTGCAATAAATATAACGATTAGCAGAATCACCCAGAAGAACTTGATGAAGCATCCTATGCATCCAGTGATGCCTTCACCTAAGAGTCCTCCGAGAAATCCCAAAAGCTGTATTCCCCAGCCCAGAATGCCGAGAAGTACAAATGCTCCGATTCCTATTAATATGATAAGTATTATTGTCATATCATCTCTAAGAATATTTCATTTACTTTATACAATCGTTAAGCATATCAATTTACGTTGATAGCTAATTCATGTTTTGGGTGCAAAGATATATAAAATAAATGAAACTGAATTGGTTCAAATTGGTTCAATTTTGCCTTGATTTGGATCAATTGCCCCAAAAATGAGGAGGGTGTGTCATAAGTCTATGGCGCACCCTCTTTTATGTTATTTATTGCATAAT
>ERZ791921.26-NODE-26-length-136294-cov-20.464221_pt1 | contig 136294 bp, 119 predicted proteins | sample MGYA00510135_ERZ791921 | MGnify/ENA primary metagenome ERZ791921 (study PRJEB30046, sample SAMN00792070) | human gut metagenome | study: EMG produced TPA metagenomics assembly of the A metagenome-wide association study of gut microbiota in type 2...
CTGGGAGAGCGCTTGAATGGCATTCAAGAGGTCAGCGGTTCGATCCCGCTTATCTACACCAGAATTTACTAAGCCGTTGGTTTGACCAACGGCTTTTTTATTGCAGAGCATCTATTTTCTAGCCAAATTCTCTGTTACCGAAAAGCGAAATTGAAACCAAATTGCAACCAACAAGCATTATTTTTACCCGCGCATAAAAACAGCACCCACGCGAAACCCGCATGGGTGCTTGATTTTTTAATGGAGCTACTGACGGGATTTGAACCTGCGACCTACTGATTACGAATCAGTTGCTCTACCAGCTGAGCTACAGTAGCACAAAAGCTATATTAAATTTCCATCTGCATTGCAGCTTCTTCAGCTGCCTTAGCTGCTGCCATCTCTGCCTTAGTACGGCGCTTTCTGACCTTCTTGGCACTGTTAATACCGGCCTTCTTGATGACCTTTGCTAATTCAGAAATAATATGCAGTTCATCTACGGAACAATCCTTAACCAAGTCAGCCAGCTCATTGCAGTAAATCTGCTCACTGTGATGAATGTTGTCACACAGCAGCTCGTCCACAGAAACATCCAGTACATTAGCCAGATGAATAATTGTAGGCAGGCCAAGCTTAGTATTACCGGTTTCTATATTGCTGATATGCGGAGTTGACAGACCAGTTAGATTAGCTATATTTCCCTGAGTTAATCCTTTTCTGGCACGAGCGGCCTTTATCCTCAGTCCTATAGCCTTATAATCAATATCTAACTTCACAAACGTTCTCCCCTTCTACTTAATCACATACTAATAACATTACAATTATATATGATATCATCGTAAAAGGCAAGAGTCATTTATTTTTTTATAAAATTTTATTTTTTCAATACAGGCACCGTCAGACTGCCCTGCGGCATCAGTAAAACCTTATAATCTTTGCCGACATATTTTTCTGCCAGCTTCATAGCCGCATCTACATCATCCACAGATTCAAACAGCAATTTTTTGGCAAGCTCTTTATCCAAAGCGGAAACAAGTATAAAATGCGCCTTCTTCATCAGGCGGGTGATAGCAAAAGCCTTATGCGCACCGATGACAAAATTCTTTTCCAGCTCCGCCTTAATAGCATCTGGAGAAGGATTTTCTTCCAATGCCTTTTCCAGAGCGGCACTGCCGCTGCCTTCTTCGCATTCACCGAAAATAATGATTGCTCCGCCATCCTTAACAGCACACCAGGCATTATCCATTGTCTTTTGCAGCTGATAAATATTGATATCCTTAGGATAACCGCCGCAGCTGGCAATAACTACATCCGCAGGCTCGCTGATAGGTACGCCGTAAACCTGCTCAACAAATTTGCAGGCCTCAAGATGTGCTTCATACCAGTCACCGGCAAAAACCTTCAGGAATTGCTTTTGCGCATCCAAAATAGAATGGAACAGGAACATCTTATGCTCCTTGGCAAAAAGGCGCACGCCCTCTACCTGATCATCGTATACAGGATTGCCGTGCAACTTGCCTAATTTCGCCTCCGGGCTCATCATCAGGCTATGGTTCTTGCGAACTGTTTCCATAGCTGCAACACCGGGCAGTACGGCCTTGCGTCCGCCGCCAAAGCCGCTGAAGAAATGATAAACGACGGTACCGGTCAAAATAACCAGATCAGCATCGCAAACATGCTTATTAAGCCATACCGGCGTACCATGCTCCGTTTCGCCGAAATATTCAAAGTCGTCCTGCACATGACAGTCACTGTTATACATAGCAAGGCGTTGGGCAACATCCTCGCCCACCTGCTCCACCATCTCTTCATGGCTCATGCAGCGATGTGTACCCAATGCAAAGACAATATGCATATCCTCATCCTTTACGCCCAGTTTATTCATTTCGTTAACCAAAATGGGCATAAAGGAATGTGTGTTGGCAACACGGGTTGAATCGTTACAGATAAAGGCTATTTTCATTCCAGGCTGCACCAGCTCATCAATCGGCGCACTGGCGATAGGATGATACAAAGCATCCAGAACAGCTGCTTTTAAATTCTCCAACGGCGGCATCTGCTTCATTTTCAGTTCGCCCAGGACATGCTCCTCCGGCAGAGAAAACTCCTTGTAGCTATGACCATATTTGTACTTATAATCAGTCATCTCCGTACCTCCTCTTGCTTAGCTTAAGCAATTTTACTTAATTCTATTCTATCATATCTGCTATGAAAAATGTTTATTTTTTGGGTAATGACAGTAATAAAACCGTAAAAATAATGCACGCCATACCGATATAGTCCGCCATTGCCAGTTTGGTATTCAGCAGCAAAACTACGGCGATAATAGAAGCCAAAGGCTCGGCGCAGGAAATCAGGCTCGCCTTGGTAGGGCCGACAATTTTCAAACCTGACAGATAAAATGCATAGCTCGCAATAGTCGCACCCAACAGCAGATACGCAAAAGCCAAATAACCGCTTATATCCCAATGACCTGCAGGCGTAAAGGGATTACGCCAGATAATCAATGCCACGCCGCTGATAAGCTGGCCCCAGCCGATAAGCGTTGCCGCAGTATATTTTTTGAGCATTTCTCCGGGCTTAATGCTGTAATATGCATATGAAATTGCAGACAGTGTGCCGATTGTCAATGCCAAAGGCGAAATTGCCAGGCTGTCCAGACTGCCGTGCGTTGCGATAAGAAATACGCCTACAAGTGCACCGACAATACCTATCAGCTCGCGTCCATCTGGCATTTTACGGGACTTATAGCTCATCCACAGCATAACATAAACCGGCGCCATATACTGCAAAACCGTTGCCGTCGCAGCATTACACAGACCGATTGTATAATAAAAGCCAAGCTGCGCACCTAAGATAGCCAAAAAGGAAAACTCTATAATATCCCAGGTTCTGTCCTTGATAATAGCAAAGATATCCTGCTTCTGTACAAAGGCCGCAAAAAACAGGAACATACAGCCTGCCAGAATCTGACGCACCATGCACAGCCAAACCATATCCGCCTGATGATATTGATACAAATACTGTCCTGCTACGCCGCCCATGCCCCAGCAGGTTGCAGCGCCGATAATTAAAAATATACCCTTAAGCATATCGATAACCTCTTTCATATATGATGATTATCAATAATATAACACCTAATAAGAATATTTACAAGACAAATAATTATACTTTAAAAAGACTACGTAAAAGAGCTGCCGCACCTGCGTGCGACAGCTCTTAAAAGCATTTTATAACGTTGCAATGAAGTAAGCAATGCTGCTTACCAGCACCGTTAAGGTAATCATCATCGGGTCAGCGATAGATGTACGGTAGTTTTCCGGGTTATAATGCGTACGTTTACGGAACGGTTTGGCATCGAGGAAATCCATCGGATTGCTCGTAAGATCCATAAACTTTTCGTACAGCACGCCCCAGGCACTGCCTAAACCGCCGCTGATAGCACACAGCAGCATGCTGATACGGACGATGACAAAATCAATCGGCTTACGGTAGAACCAGTCTGTATCGATGCTGAGCGCTGTATGAGGCTCCATGCGCGGCAGGAACATCATAAACGGAACCATGGTTACGACAAGAATTTCTACGTAGCTCAGCATATGTGCTGCAGTGAACGGCTGATAATCGGGATAACCGAACGGCAGATAGCGATACAGCAAGTCCGGATATACGCCGTACAGGAAGCAGAGCGCTGCGCCGAAGCCCATGCCGAGATACATATTCTTCGGCAGAGGATTTTTAATTTCTACATTCTTATCGGCATCACGCAGGAAGATGAAGTAACCCATCTTCAAAGTAATGGACAGGAAGGTACCTATGCTAGCAAGCTCAAGCAGTGTATATACCCAATCATAACCGGCAGCGGATGCAGCGGCAATCGTAATCGTTTTGCTGATGAAGCCGTTGAAAAACGGTACACCGGAAATGGAGAACGCCGCTACGAAGAAGCATACAGCCACGAACGGCATCTTTTTCGCCATACCGCTGAGCTGGTTAATCTTGCGGATACCAGTTGCATAGATAATCGCACCGGCACACATGAAGAGCAGGGATTTATACAGGATGTGCGAGAAGGCATGAGCCGCAGCACCGTTCAGTGCCATCGCCGTGCCAACGCCTACACCGGCAACCATGAAGCCGACCTGGCTGATAATATGGTAACCGAGCAGACGGCGCATATCGTTTTCCATAATCGCATAGGCAGCACCGTAAAGCGCCATGAAGCAGCCAAAGCCCATCAGGAAATCTGTTCCGGCAAAGATACGGATTAAAGCGTAAACAGCGACCTTCGTAGTAAAGGAGCTTAAGAATACGCTGCCTGTAATCGTGCCTTCGGGATAAGCATCAACCAGCCAGGCATTAACCGGTGGAATTGCCGCATTGACAGCAACACCGATTAAAATTGCCCAGAAAGCAAGGTCATGCGGAGCCTTAGACAGATTTGCAATCAGAGAATCACCGCTGCCAACCTTCAGGAAGATACCGAGCAGCAGCAAATTGCCGCCGAACATGTGCACCAAAAGATATCGCAGGCCTGCGCGACGGGACTGAGGAGTATTGCGGCACCAGATCAAGAACAGAGAGGTTACGGCAAGTGCTTCCCAGAAGAAAATCAGCGTCAGCCAATCCTTAGCCAGTGTTACACCAAGAGCACAGCCGGCATAGGACATGGAGCAAAATGCTTCCATGCGGTTCTCGTTATGACAGGAATAAATGCCGCCGATGCAAGCCATCAGCGCAAAAATCATGCAGAATACATAGCTGAGCTTATCTACAAACATATAGCCCAAGTGATAGCCTGTACCAAAAAACTCAATGCTCAAATCTGTGCCAACCGGCATAGAAAGTGCAACAAAGAGGGCAAAGAACGGACCTATAGCCAAAATAAACTTACGCAGCATTTTCGGCACAAGTACCGCAAGCACGCCCACGGCAATGAGGATCAGACCGGGATGAAGCAGATTACTCATCGTCCTCACCTCCCTTAGGATCATCATAGTAGGTTTCATCACGCTGCAGCAGCGGCGTCATGATAACTTTTGCCAGAATAATCAGCAGCCAGCAACCGAAGAAGCCGAAGAAAATATCATAGCCAAACGGCAGCGGCCACCACGCAGGACTGTGCAGATGTACGCCGCAAAGCTCTCCGATTGCGGAAAGCACGAGCACGGCAGCAGCTATCATGTAAACAGTTTTCTTGCTCATTACATCCAACCTCCGTTCCAGCCTGCGCAAATAGCGTTGGAGGCCATTGTTGCCAGCTCATAGAAGTGCGGATAAATATCCGGCACGATACCGAGGACAACAGCGATAATAGTTGTAACGCAGATAGGAATCAGCATTGAGTAGCTGATATCGCCATATTCACGGAACTCCTCCTGCGGGTCCTTGCGGAAGTATGCCATCTGTACAACAGGCATCAGATAGCCGGCAGCCAGAAGCGCACTGGCAACCCAGACGAGAATGTACAAAGGCTTGCCTGCCTGCAAAGCGCCGAGTGCCAGATTCCATTTGCTGACAAAGCCAACGAGGAACGGCGTACCGGCGATACCAAGAGAAGCAATCGTGAAGCAGGCCATTGTTACCGGCAGCTTCTTGCCTATGCCATACAGCTCACTGATATTGTTTCTGTGTGTACGCGCGATAATCAGACCGGCGCACATAAAGAGGGTAATCTTCATAACAGCATGAGCCACCAGATGCAGGTAAGCACCCTTGATGCTCAGCGGAGAAATCAGCGCAGCACCTAACACGATGTAGGAAAGCTGGCCGATAGTGGAGAACGCCAGACGACGTTTCAGATGATCCTGACGCAGAGCGATAAGCGAAGAAATGATAATGCTTGCCGCAGCAGCCCACGCCAACACATCAACGACACCGATTTCCGCCAGCAGCTTCGGACCAAAGACGAAGCCGATGATACGCAGCACGGCGAAAACACCGGTTTTAACAACGGCAACGGCATGCAGTAATGCAGATACCGGAGTCGGCGCAATCATTGCTGCCGGCAGCCAGCCATGCAGCGGCATAACAGCAGCCTTTACGGAGCCTGCCAAAATCATCAGTACGAAGATAGCCTGTAGCACCCATCTCGGAGCCATGTCCGTAGTCAGGAAGCCGCCGGGAGTAAAGTCCATCGTACCGCTGATGCAGTAAACGGCGATAACGCCGGCCAGGAAAAGCTGACCGGAAATCAAGGTATAAATCAAATACTTACGGCTGGCCATCAGGGCTTCCTGGTTACGCTTATGCAGTACCAGCGGATAGCTTGCCAGAGTCAGCAGCTCGTAAAAGATGAAGAAGGTCAACAGGTTTTCGGCCATCGCAATGCCCATTACGGCACTCATGCAGATAGCAAAAGCAGCAAAGTAACCGGTCTGCTCGCTTTCGTTATTGCAGCGCATATAGCCGATGGAATAGAAGTTCATCGGTACCCACAGCATCGAAGCAAGCACCGCAAAAATCATGCCGGCCGGATCGGTACGCAGCGTCAGTCCCACGGTATCGGTAATTTGGCACAGCGTCCACTGATACTGATTGCCGTCGAGAACAGCTGGCAGCATCGACAGAATGATACCGAATTTAAGTACGGAAGCGATAACGCTCCAGGTTTCACGCAGGTTAGGCCAGCGTCTGCTGAACGCAATAAGTACAGCAGCTATAAAAGATACACCAACCGCCAGAAATGGTCTGCAATCTAAAATAGTCATCTCAGAAACACCTCCGGCAATCCTAACTTAACGACATCGGTAACGATGTCAACACTGTAGAAGCCAAGTACCAGAATCATGATACCGCCGACGAGAATCGGAATAACCATGGAAAGCGGTAAGCCCAGCTTGCCCTTATGCGGATGCACCTCGGTCAGCGAAGCTTCACGCTGTATAAACATCTGCTCAATAATACGGAAGAAATAAATTGCATTCAGCAGAGAGCTGATAACAAGCACAGCGATGTAGAAGTACTGTGCACCGGTGTAGGCACCAAGCATAAGATACCATTTACTGAAGAAGCCGCAAGTCGGAGGCAGGCCGATCATAGACAGAGAAGCCAGCAGCACGGTAATCGTACTGATAGTCATCTTTTTGTTCATGCCGCCTAAGCGGTACAGATTAACCTCACCGAAGCGATACTCAATACCGCCGATAACCAGGAAGAGGCTGCTCTTCATAAAAGCATGGTTGATAGCGTGCAGCACGGCGCCGATGAAGCCGTACATATTCCCCATTGCCAGACCGATTGCAATGTAACCGATCTGTGCCACAGAGGAATATGCCAGCATACGGCGGAAGTCGTACTGAGCCATTGCCATAATCGAGCCGATAAGAATACCTGCTACACCGAGAATGCCCAAAACGTTGAGTGCACTCTGCATGACAGGGTTATCAACCTTAAAGATATAATAAACAAAACGAATCAAAGCATATGCCGGAGCCTTACTCATGCAGCCTGCAATAAAAGCAGCAGCGCCCGGATGAGCGAAGGTGTAGGCATCAGGCTGCCAGCCATGCAGCGGGAACAGCGCCATCTTGATACCGAAGCCAATGATAAAGCAGGCTACAGCAATCGCAAACAGCGGCGAATTCAGATGCGGAACTACGCGTGCAGCAAGGTCAGCCATGTTCAGAGTACCGGTCATAGCATACAGATAACCGACACCGAGCAGATACAGAGAAGCACCGATGGTACCGATTAACAGGTAACGGAAGGCTGCCAGCATTGACTTTCTGCCGCCAAGGGCAATCAGGCCGTAACCGGAAAGTGACATAATCTCCAGATATACATAGAGGTTAAAAACGTCACCGGTGATAATCATACCGGAAAGACCTACCGTCAGCAAACCAAACAATGTATAATAGCCGCCGACATGCAGCCAGTCCTCATCCTTGACGAACGGACGGCTGTAAAGCGAAACCATCAGAGAAATAAATGTTACCACTACTGCCAGAATACTGTTCAGCGGATCAAGAGCAAATTCAATACCGATTGGCGGTTCCCAGCCACCCATCCAGTAATGCCAGGTTTTGCCGCCGGATTCCAACACTCTTTGCAGTACGATGCAGGCATTGGCAAAGGCACCGGCGATAGAAGCCATAACTATCCAAGAACCTAAATTTTTACTGATACGGGAAAATAACATACACAGCAACGATGCTGTCAGAGGTAAAAGTACAATTAGGACGGGAGCATGTTGTGTCATTTACTAGCCCTCCTCAATACCTCTACTTCTTCAACAGAACCGTAGATTTCTTTAATACGCATGAGGAGTGCAATTGCTACGCCTGTAGTACCAAGGCTTACAACGATTGCTGTCAGCATCAGGCCATGCGGCAGAGGGTTAATGTAAGCATTAGGATCTGTTGTCAGGCCGTTCTGGATAGGAATCATTGCGCCATCCTTCTGTGCAAAACACAGATAAAAATAGATTACGGCAACCTGCATAACGTTCATCGCCATCAGCTTCTTCATATAGTTTTTGCTGAGGACCATGCCATACACACCCAGGAAGAAAAGAATCATGACCAGGGAATAAATGCCTTTTGTTTTCAAAAACTCATTGAGCACTTCCATCTTCGTCACCCCTTTTCACGATTGCATCAAGCAGATTAATAATTGTCATCATTACGCAGATGGCAACACCAATTTCAATAAGGAAAATGCCCATAGCATGCATTTCATGCTGCGGCTCCATATGAATCGGCATATAATTGTAGTTCAGGAAAAAGTCTGCACCGCCGAACAATGTCAGCCAACCGGTAAAAGCATACAGGAAGGTGCCCACGCCGGCAAGAACAACAGAGGTTTTGCCTAAGACATTGAACTTTGTATCAAAGCCCAGGATAAGACGTGCCAGCAGCACGCCTACAGAAAGCAATGCGCCTGCCTGGAAGCCGCCGCCCGGAGAAAACTCACCCAAGCAGAGAACGTAAATGCCGTAGGTAATCGTGAACGGCACCAGCATTCTGAAGGCCACATTCAGGATAAGACCGCCAAATGGTTCTTTCATTTGATAATCTCTCCTTCCTCCGGATCCTCTGGCTCTTCCTCAGGTCTGCGTCCTACCGGATTGCTGGTCAGCACCAGCACCGTTGTCAGACCGGCGAGGAACATTACCGAGGTTTCCCACATAGTATCGAAGCCACGATAGTCGATGATGACGCCCGTTACGATATTGGGCGAGCCTGTATCCTCCGCACTACGGGAGATATAGGTCGGAGTAACATGCTGGTTAGGCGCAGTGTTCGCGTCACCAATTTCGGGCAGGTAGGTTACGACAGAGCAAAACATGCCTGTCATAATCGCCAGGATAACAGCAACTAATCCACGCATTATTTACACCACCTATCAATTTTTTTCAACGAAGCTACGAAGAAGATGGTAGAAATCGTACCGATAACAGCCTCAGTAAAGGCTACGTCGGGGGAGCCCATCATCAGATACAGCAGCACAGCACAGAAGCTGAACGCACTGTAGATAATCGCAGCACTTAAAATATCCTTGCAGAAAATAACTGCACAGGTAATGAGAATCAGGAAGACAAGTAAAAGAGCTTCAATAGTATAAATCTCCATTTTATTTATCTCCTTTCTTCTTATGATATTTATGTACCTGATTACGATTTGTTTTTACAGTCTTCTTGCGGATATGACCGACAGGCTCGTCAGCACTGTGGTCAGCCTTTTCCAGACCGACAAGCTTTTTGGCGCCCTTGCTTTGCAGTGTCCAGACAGGATGTCCGGATTTATAGGCTGCCTTGCTCAGAATATGCGAGCCGATCGGATTCGCCATAAAAACAAGTAAAAATACAAAAGCCATCTTTGCCGCTGTCAGTGTAGGTCCTTCATAAATCATCAGACCGATAAAGGGAAGCGTACAGCCAAGAGTTTCACTGTTACCGGAGGCATGAATTCTGGAATAAAAATCCGGCAGGCGCAGCATACCGATAGCTGAGCCGACGAAGAATACCAGACCGCTTAGCAGGAACAGTGCAGCGATAACTTCGCGCAGGGAGGTAAAACCGAATTGCTCAATCATATCCTTTTACCTCCTATAAATTTAGCTACAATCAGCGAGCCGATAAAGCCTAAAATTGCATAAGAAATCGCTATATCAACATACATATCCGGACGTTTGTCAATATAGCCGAAAAGCACCAATAATAAGATTGTATCGGCACCGATAACGCCCAAGGCGTTCATTCTGTCAAAAATTGTCGGCCCGTTGAACAAGCGCTGCAGCATCGTACCAATGATCAGAAGAATGGCTACCATCATAATATAAAATATAATCTGCATAATCATTCCTCACTCTCTACTACTGCAAAATCAAATTTTTCGCCGTATAAATCAGCAACCTTTTTCTGCATGCCGCCGTCGAGCACACCTGCAGCCGCACCAACGGTCAGTGCATGAATCTCATACACACCGTCGTCGGTAACATTCATTGTTACTGTACCCGGTGTCAGCGTAATTGAGTTCGCCAAAATAACAGATGCCATAGGATTATCGGCCCTGAAGCGGAAGCGGACAACCTTAGGATCAATGTTCAGCTCCTGACCTGTAGTTGCCAGCAGCACATCAATATTGGCGAGCACCAGCTGCCACATCAGCCAGAAAAAGTACATTATCATTTTCGGAATCGAAAAACCGAAAACATAATACTTTTTACTGCCGTCCTTATTCGGCACCAGCAGAAGCGGGTATGTAACCCAAGTTGTCACCACAGCTGTGAGGATACCGTATACGACAAATTTTGTTTCTGTTCTGCCTGATAAAACCATCCAGAATGCAAACAGCACCAGAGCAAGACATGTCATATGCACCATAGGCGAGCCTACAATTTTTTTATCGTTTAATACTCCCTGCTTTTCCACAGCTACCACCTTTCTTTATATTATTTTTGAATATAATAGCATTTGCGTAACCAGCCATCTGGCAATGCAGATAACTTAGCTGCGAAAATATAAATACCGCTTTCACAGTATCATGAAACCGGCATTTAGTAACATAAATACCTATTTAGATAACCTTTGAAATAAGGCACCTTAATAGAAAGCCTTCTCTCACTCTTAATTACTATAAATTAGACATTAAAAAGAAAATTCCTGCTTCTTTTTTGAAAAGGAATAAAAGTTATGCGATTAATTCTTTTTTAAATCGATTAAAGAAAAGTCGCAATCGTCGACAGGCAGCATTCTGGCCGCCAAGCGCTGTACTCTTGTCAGATCAGCCGTGCAACAAACCTGCAGACGTCCCTTGCCTTCTGTACGCAGCAGGCCTTCCTCCTTAAGTGCTGCAATAGCATCGGCACTGGTAACAGCCGCAGGGTCAAGCACCTTTACAGCAGGTCCTAAATCGGCTTCGATTTGTTCTTTGATAAAAGGATAATGCGTGCAGGATAAAATCACTGCCTCAACGCCCGCTTTTTTTAAAGGCTCGGTATATTCCGCAACAGCCTGCCGCAGCTCCGAGCTGTCAAACTGCTCTCCCTCAATCAACGGTACAAACTTCGGGCAAGCCACCGGATAAACCTGCGCTTGCGGGTCTGCAGCAAGAATAGCCTTTTTATGAAGTCCGCTGGCAATAGTAAACTGTGTTGCCAGCACACCGATTTTCTTATTCGGACTGGCCGCCAGCAGCTGCTGCGCCCCCTTGGACATCCCGACAACACCGAACGGATGCGTCCCCCGCAGACTGTCTACACCGAGCATCGTCAGCGTATTGCAGGCTATAACTACCTGCTTAACGTTTTTGGCTGCCAGCCAATCAATTATTTCTCCCACAAAGCCGCGGATTTCTTTTTCAGTACGGGTGCCGTAAGGCGTACGCGCAGTATCACCCACATAAATAAAATCCTCGTGCGGCAGCATCTGATGCAGGCATTTCAAAACTGACAGACCGCCGACTCCCGAATCAAGTACTCCGATTGGCTGCATTTTATCCATAAAAATACCCTCCCGTATTTTTTATACTTTAATACATTAATTATATCACTTATATACGTTTGCGTATATGAAAAAACAGGCAAAGAAAACTTTCTTTACCTGTTTTACTGCTATATATTATTTATCCGGCTGTCAGGCCGCCGTCGACAGTTACAACGCTGCCTGTCATAAAGCTGTTGGCAGGTGATGCCAGACTGCAGATTACGTGAGCAATCTCACCCGCTGCGGCAATCCGCTGCAACGGATAGGCTGCAGCCACATCCGCCAATGTATAGCCGCCGTTCGCGTCAGCAAGCTGCTGTGCCAATAGCGGCGTATCCACATCTGCCGGGCAAACGCAGTTCATGCGCACCGACGGTGCCAAATCCAGCGCCAAGGCTCTGGTAAACGCCACCACCGCACCCTTGGTTGCGCAATAAAGCGCACAGCCGTAATTACCGCTGACAGCAGCATCGGAGGCAATATTCACCACGCTGCTTTTACTGCGCAGATAAGGCAGCGCAGCCTGCGTCAAGAACATCATTCCCTTGACATTGACATTCATCATCGCATCAAAATCCGCTTCCGTAAGCTGCTCCAAGCGCTGCTCGCGGTAAAAGCCGGCGCTGTTGACCAAAATATCCAGCTGCCAGTCAGGCCTGCCTTCCTGCTCGGCAACCCTTGCCACAGCAGACTTGCACTCCGCCTGCTTCGTTACATCGCAGGAAAGATACACTGCCTGACGCCCGGTCTGCTCCTCCAGATAACGCAAAGCCTGCGCGCCACGCTCTGCTGAGCGTCCCAAAATATATACACGCGCACCGTCTGCCAAAAAGCGCTGTGCCGCTGCCAGCCCGATGCCTGACGTACCGCCGCTGATAACAACGCATAATCCCTCACAGCCGTAATTCATCTTATTCATCTGCATACTCCTTTTCCTTCAGCTCAGGCGGCAGAGTAATAATAATCGTCGTACCCTCGCCCAGCTTGCTCTGCAGCTGAAGCTGCATATCATGACGCTGCGCAATCTGCTTGGCAATTGCCAGTCCCAAACCGCTGCCGCTCTTATTATGCTCGTTGCGTGCTTTATAAAAACGGTCGAAGGCATGCGGAATATCCTCTTCCTTAATACCGCAGCCATGATCTGTGAGCTTAAGCCTGTTGTCTGCCAGCTCCAGCTTGATTTCGCTGCCTGCAGGCGAAAACTTGATGCTGTTATGCAAAAAGATCATCAGCATCTGACGCAAGCGTCCGTAATCACCGTTCAGCATGTAAATATCCTTATCCGCGCTGCCTGTAATCTGCAGCTTTTTATCAGCACCGAGCTGCCTGCCACTGCGCACTGCGTCATGCATAACATCGACAAAGTTCAATGGAGCCTTTTCAATCGGAAAATCTGTATTCTGCAAACGTGATAAATCCAGCAGGTCATTTATCAGACGCTGCAAAAACAGGCTTTCCTTATACATCTGCTCATGAAATTCCTCAACATCGGCCTTTTCCGTAACCACACCGTCACGCAAGGCCTCCAAGCTGCCGCGGATAACAGTCACAGGCGTACGCAGCTCGTGCGAAATGTTGGCAATAAACTCGCGGCGCAGCTTTTCCAGCTTTTGGCTTTCGGCATCTGCCAGCTCCAGACGTTCCGCCAAAATATCCAGCGTACGCGCCAGCTCGCCGATTTCGTCATTCTGCTTAATGTCGGTGCGGGCGGTGTAATCACGTTCCGCCAAGCGCTCGGCAATATTTTTCATCTTCTCAATCGTGCCGGTAAAACGCCAGCTGAGCACTACCGAAAGCAGCATACCCAAAACCATCGCCACCAGCAGACTGATAAGCAGAATGCGTAGACCTGACCAGATAGCGTCACACAGGCCTGCTACAGGAGAATGCAGCAAAAGCACAGCCTTTACCTGCCCTTGGCTGTCATAAATCGGTCTGCCGACAGTCAGCATAATGCCGTCAAGCATCGGGTTATATTCTTCGATAATAAACTCCTTACCGGCAAAACCCTCTTCAACCTTCAACTTTACCTTTTCCGGAAGTCTTTCATAGGCTTCTTTAGAATTCTTGGGCGGCTCCTTCCATTTATGTATCGGCATCTGCCGCTTAAATAAGCTTAATCCCTCTTGCTGGTGATGCTTCTGCACCTCTCTGCGCTGACGCTGCACCCTGTCCTTATTGATGCTCAGCTGACGGTTGCTGTCCACCACCCAGACTATTTCCTGCGTCACATTATCCAGATAGCTGATAAATTTGCTGTTGGCAATACCGTCACCATGGCGGCTTTCCATCCGCGCCATATTATCACCAAGCACTTCCGCAATCTTTTCCGCGCGCAGACGCATTTCCTTTTCCTTGATTTCAACCGTCTGCTGCTTAAAGAACTGGTAAAAGACACCGCCGATAATCAACACAAAAACAAGCAGTACTGCCGAAAAATACAGTGTCAGCTTTAACGCAATTTTATTATTCATCCTTGTGTCCCTCAAAGCGGTAGCCTACGCCCCAGATAGTTTTGATTTCCCACAAAGGATGCTCGTACTTATCCAGCTTGGCGCGCAGGCGCTTGATATGCGAATCGACAGTGCGGCTGTCACCGAAATAGTCATAGCCCCAGATACTGTCCAGCAGATTATCACGGCTGAAAACCTTCGTAGAATTTTTCGCCAGCGTCCACAAAAGCTCGATTTCCTTTTTTGTCAACGGTACCTCTTCGCCGTTAATCTGCACTGCATACTTTTCCAGATTAATGTACAGATTTGCGTAAGAAAGAGTCTGAGCATTCGCCGGCTCCTGCGCACCCAGGCGACGCAGTACCGCACGCACACGGGCCATCACCTCCGGTGCACTGAACGGCTTAATCACATAATCGTCCGCACCGATATCCAAACCCATAATCTTATCATAATCCTCACCACGCGCCGTTATCATAATAATTGGCACCATGGATTCCTTGCGCAGACGGCGGCAAACCTCAAAGCCATCTATTTCCGGCATCATTACATCCAGCAGCACGACAGCAATTTCATTTTCATACTGCAGATATTTATCCAGTGCCTCTGCTCCGTCCAACGCAATAACAGGCTCAAAGCCTTCCTTTTTGGCATAGCCGGATAAAATTGTAGTAATCTGTTTATTATCATCAGCGATAAGTATCTTTTTCATCGCAAAGCCTCCTTATGTCACCTTTCTTTCATTATATTACATTTTAACGTCTATGTGTGTTAAAAGTATGACGCAAAAAAAGATATTTTTCAGCTTACATTAAGTCAAAAAACATAAAAAAGTCATAATATGCCTGTACAATGTAAGCAAAGTTAAGGAACAACCAAAAGCAATTCCTTAACTGCTGTATAAGATTAATAAGCAATAAAAATATAAGGAGTGATTCTAATGTTGAACATGAAAAAAATTCTCGTTACCGGTACAGTTTTGACGGCTTTCTGCGCCAGCGCTTTTGCTGCCTCTGCAGATTCCCAGCCGCAGCCTTCTATGAGCGAGCGTGTAAATGCTATTCTGCACGAAAATGACGCAGACCGTCCCTGCCCGCCGCCGGCTCACAGAATGCATCGTCAAGGTCCTAAGCTTACACCCGAACAGCGTGCCGAGCACCAGAAGCTGCGCGCAGAATGGAAAAGCATGACACCCGAACAGCGTGAAAAAGCTATAGAAAAAATGCGTAAAGATCGCAAGGAAGCACACAAAAAATACGCCAAGGAAACCATGGCTAAGCTCACCCCGGCTCAAAAGGCCGAAGTGCAGCAATTCATTAAAGACGATATGGCGCAGCGCCAGGCACGCCACGAGCGTCTGCAGCATATGACTCCCGAACAGCGCGAGGCTATAAGAGCCAACAGACCGCTGCCGCAAAAGCACCACAAAGGTGAATTCCGCGGTTATAAAAACAACAACGGCGAATTCCGCGGCTTCAGACATCACAACGGTGAATTCCCCCAACCGCCTCAGGATTAACGCAAGGCAAAAATAGTAAAAATTAATTAATCCTCTTTCCCTTCAATATAACCGTAAAAAGCTTCATCCCCTTACAGCTTTTTGCTATATACTCTGCAGCCTGTGCGGCAACACAAGCTGCAGCTCAACCCTTTTTTCTACTCAATACTCATCAAATACAAAACCCCGCAGTCTGTAAGGCCGCGGGGTTTTGTATTTTTGCGCACAACGCAAAAAGCGTCCGTTTGCCGCCGGACGCCTTTTACGTTTTTTGATGAGTATGAGTATATCATGAAGCGAAGTCAAGTTCTTGACTAAACTTTATGTATATGATAATCTAATTTTGGCGAAAAATCTATCTACAAAAATCGAGATTCGTACTTTAATGAACACTTTTCATAAATTGTACATTATCGGGAGAGGAGCAAGGCATACTATGGACAGAAGACAAAAAAAGACCAGACAGGCAATTATCGATGCCTTTGTCAAATTGCTTACCAAAACAAGCTATGAAAAAGTCAGCGTTAAGGATATCATCGATGCAGCCGATGTCGGACGCAGCACCTTTTACAGCCACTTCGAAACTAAGGATGATTTGGCGCGCCAAATCTGCTTCGAGCTTTTCGACCATATCTTCAGTCCGGTTATCCCTCCCTGCTCCACACATAATTTTTCCGAGATGCCGCAAAACACGGAGACTCGTATCACACACATTCTTTACCACCTGCGCGACAAACGCGAATACTACCTTGGCATTATCAATTACGATGACGGCACTTTGTTTTTAGGCTTCTTCCGTGATTACATGCTGCAGAACGTCAGCATTAAAATGAGCGGCTCCTACGATGAATACTCACAAAGAGTGCCGGAGGACTTCTTAATCAACAGCCTCACCAGCAGCTTTGTCGGCATGATACGCTGGTGGCTCAAAAACAAAATGAATCCCGGTCCCGAGGTTGTCGCCGGTTATTATATGGCATTGATTAATCCTGCCATTGCCGAATTCCAGACTAAAGGCGAATAAAAATTGCTTACGCAACAAAAAAAGAACTGCTAAAGCTTAGTACAGCAATACACTGCACAGAGCTTTCGCAGTTCTTTATTTTTTAGAGGTATTTAGTCCACAGCGGATAAGTACTCAGCACTACTACCAAAAGGAGTACGAAAATATCTGCAAAACGCAGCGGTGCCGGCGGCATATTCTTATAGGTGTTGCCGCCAAAGCCCTTCAGCTCCATAGAAAGCGCCAGTGTTTCCGATTTAGCTACCGCACGCATAACCAACGGGCGGATAACAACAAGATAAGCAAAGAAGCGCTTGAACATATTACCGCGGTTGGAATAACCGCGACAGCTTTGCGCATCCAACGTAATACCGCTATCGGTAAGAAAATTAGGCACAAAGCGCAATGCCGTAGTCAGCATGAAGGCATATTCGCAGGGCATATGAAAACGGTCTACCAAAGCCTTGGCAATGTCCTGAATTCGGCTCGCTGCCAACAGGCACAAAAACGCCATTGTCATAACCAGCATACGCAGGCCGCCGATAAGCGATACATCGAGCGGTGAGCCGAAAAGCAGCTGCAGTAAAATCATCATACCGGTGAAAACTGCCAGGCCGCCGATAGCAGCCATCGTCATTTTGTCATGCTTAATGTATAACAGCAGCGCCAGCTCCAGAACAAGAATCGTGGCTACTGCTTCTACCGGCAGGATAAATACCCAGGCGGTAACCGCCAAAGTAACTATAATCTGTGTAAAGGCTGTCAGCTTCATCTGCTTCCCTCCTTACAAATAACTTGCTTGCAAAATTCTTCGGCAGTTGCGGCCTCAATGCCCAGGGACGCAGCCAAGGCTGCTACCGTAGGACGGCACAAGCCCCAGCGCTCCACAGGCTGGCTGCCGTCAAACAGCTTCGCCGGCGTACCGTCGTAAACCAGCTTGCCGTAATGCAGTACAATCGCACGCTTAGCGTAACGGCGTACAATATCCATATCATGCGAAATCAGCACAATCGTAATACCGCGCTTTTCGTTGATTGCCTGCAGGTAGCTCATCATAGCTTCCTTTTCCAACGCATCCTGGCCATTGGTAATTTCGTCCAGAATCAGCGTACGCGGATTAAGCGCCAATGCCGCTGCTACGCCAAGGCGGCGCTTCTGTCCGAAGGACAGCAGTCGCGGGTATTCGTCCTTCAGCTCTGTCAGGCCCATAGCCTCCAGCGCTTCGTTTACCTGACGCTCTATAGTTGCCTCCGTCAGCTTTTTAGCACGCGGACCGTAAGCAACCTCATCAAATACAGTATCCTCTAAAATCTGCAGGTCCGGATTTTGGAACACGTAACCGATTTTGTCGGCCAAATCTGCCGGCTCACGCTTAACGATATCCTCACCGTCAACAAAAACCTGACCGCTGCGCGGATGGCACAGTGCCATAAACAGACGGCTCAAGGTTGTTTTACCGCTGCCGTTATGTCCCAGCAGCGCCACAAATTCTCCGTCCTCTATCTTGCAATCCATATCCTTGATTACAGGCTGTCCGCGCATATAAGCGAAATTGACATCCTTTGCTTCTAACATCAGTCAGCTCTCCCTTCTGCCGCAACAATCCCATAGGTGCGAAAATCAGCCAGCGCATCCTCTTCGCTGCGCCAATCGCCCAGATCCACGCCCAGCTTTTCCTCCAGGCCCAGCTTAATCTGCCACAGTGACGGCAGCAACGGACGTAATGCGGTATTTTCGTACATTTTAGGAGCAGCAGCCTCAAAGGCATCAGCCGCCACCAGCTCGCCCTCGTTCAGTACAATCATATCCGTTACGTAAGGCAGCACATAATCCACGCGATGCTCAACGGCAATAATTGTTGTACCATACTGCTTATGTATTTTGTCTACCAGCTTATACAGGGAACGTGCACCGTCCGGGTCCATTGCAGATACAGGCTCATCCAGCACAATAATCTCCGGATGCACGGCAAGCGTTGCCGCCAGCAGCAGACGCTGACGCTGACCGCCGCTGAGCTCGTCCAGCTGATAGCTTTCGCGCCCCGGCAGGCCAACATCCTCGAGCGCCTGTCTGGTGCGTTCTTCAACCTCATGCGGCGCAAAGCCGTGGTTAAGCAGGCTGAAAGCAATTTCCTCGCCGGCAGTTAAGGAAACAAGCTGGCTTTCGTAGTCTTCCATAATAAAGCCCACGCGCATAGCAATATCGCTGACGCGCTTGCCCTTAGTGCTTTCGCCGTTAATTTTGACATCACCGCTGTAGCGTCCGCCCATGTAATAGGGGACGATACCGGTCATAGCCTTACACAGCGTTGTCTTGCCGGCACCGCTCGGTCCGGTGATAACGGTGAAGCTGCCTTTTTTGATTTCAAAGTTGATATCACGCAACACCAGATCCGATTTTTTATAGGCAAAGTAAAAATTCTCTACGTTGATTACGCTTTCCATTATTTTTCATCCTCCTGAAAGTAAAACAGCTTCCGCACGGGAGCGTACAGGAAGAAGGTTATCAGACCGTTAAGCAGGCCTATAATCGCAACAACCGGCAGCATAGCATAAATCCATACGTGCAGCGGCAAGCCCAAAATAAGCTTCAAGATAAAAGTAAACAGACCGCCGCTGGTCATCGTGGCAACAAAGCCGGTGATAAAAGGACGCAGCTTCCATTCGCTGATACCTGCTTTGAACATAGCCTCAACCAAAAGGCAGCAGACAGTCGCACCAGCCAGCTCACTGGCAACGTTGCCCAGCGGGAAAGCCGATTTGGAGGACGGAACCAGCGTCAGACCGGCGATAAAACCGATACCGATAGCCTGAGACAGCTTAGGACGCGTCAGATTGATAACAATAGAATACATAGCAATTGTCCAGTTAGGCGTTACACCGCCGACGTTAGGACTTACAGTGTGCAGAATAATACCGATTGCCAGCAGCATCGCCGTAATTGCGACCCAACGGTAGCCATCCTGCATTGGCTCCACCTCTATCAGCTGCGGCACAGGCTTATTATTTCTTTCATCCATGAGTAATTACACCTCTCCCTAAAATAATGCCAGAAAATAATATGTTATCATTATACTATATTTAAATGCTTTTGTAATGCTTTAGCGAAAAAAAGTATTCTGCGTTATAGCAGGAAAAGAAAATTGTTACAAAGGTAATAAAAAAATCTGCCACGCTTTCGCACAGCAGATTCTTTATTTTATGACGGGTTACGCGCCGTCTTTTCTATTTGGCATTTAAAGCATCATTACGAGTAAGCAGATACACACAATACTGATTCATACTGATACCTTCCTGCTTAGCATGCTGACTCAAAAGCTTATGCAAAGCCTTGGGCACACGAAGTTTAAACTGACCGGAATATTTATCCTTTTTCTCAGGCAGAGGAATTCCCATTTCATTTTCCAAGGCAGCTTCCAGCCATGTACGCTTAGCATCAACTGCATTTGCCGCTGCCTCTTCAATAGTATCCCCCATAGTAATACAGCCTGGAAGCTCAGGAAAATAAGCAACATAACCGCCTTCATCTTCATCAGGTTCAAACTCAAGGCGATAATTCAGCTTCATGTATTCTTCTAAAGTTTTCATTCTTCCCTACGCTCTCTTGCCCCCAAGCTCACGCAGAAGCTCCTCCGGCGTAATGTTGTGATAAGCCAGAAGCACCAGGCAGTGATACCACAAATCTGCCATTTCGTGCAGCACCTTATCCTTTTCGCCGTTTTTGGACGCTATAATCGTTTCCGTAATTTCGTTGCCCAGCTTTTGCAACAGCTTATCCTGACTGCCGCTCATGAGGAATTTCATCTCCGCATCATCAGCCTGACGCTTGTACAAAATCATGCGGTACAGTTCGCTGATAACCTTCGGCAGGCCTTCTACCTCAGGCACCGGCAGATTAGACGTATGCCACAGCGGATTATGGAAGCAGGAATATTCACCTGTATGGCAGGCCACACCCTGCTGCTCTACTTTTACGAGCAATGCATCACCGTCACAGTCATAGAACAGCTCTACAACCTTCTGCAGATTACCGCTTGTTGCGCCCTTGTTCCACAGCTCCTGACGGCTGCGGCTCCAGAACCAGGTATAACCTGTTTCTAATGTTTTGAGCAATGACTCCTCATTCATGTACGCCAGCATAACAACATCGTTCGTGCGTACATCTACAACAACAGCAGGCACAAGACCTCTGCTGTCAAATTTGATTTTAGAAATATCGATCTGCATTATAACCTCACCTCTATACCTCGAGAACGCAGATACTCCTTCACCTGCTTAATGGTGAAGGTTTTATAGTGAAAAACAGAGGCCGCCAGCACAGCGTCAGCGCCACCTTCTGTCAGCACATCATAGAAATCCTCCAGCTTGCCTGCACCGCCGCTAGCGATAACAGGCACATTTACGGCACTGCTCACGGCCTTCGTCAGAGCAATGTCATAGCCGTTTTTCGTGCCGTCGGCATCCATACTTGTCAGCAGGATTTCTCCGGCACCGAGCGCTACGCCTTTTTTTGCCCATTCTACGGCATCAAGGCCCGTCGGCTTACGCCCGCCCTGCACATAAACCTCCCACTTATTCTCACCGCATTTACGTGCATCAATTGCGAGAACAATGCACTGGTTGCCAAACAGCTTGGCGCCGTCGGCAATCAGCTGCGGATTTTTTACCGCTGCGGAATTCAGCGAGGTTTTGTCAGCACCGGCACGCAGAGCATTTTTGATATCCTCCACACTGCTGATGCCGCCGCCTACTGTCAGCGGCATAAAAACCTTGGCCGCAGTTCTACTGATAACATCCAGCATCGCCTTGCGCTCCTCAAAGGTCGCAGTAATATCAAGGAAAACAAGCTCATCGGCATCCTCGGCATCATAAGCCGCCGCACGCTCCACCGGGTCACCGGCATCACGCAGGCCGACAAAGTTCGTTCCCTTAACAACACGTCCTTCCTTAACATCAAGACAAGGAATAATTCTCTTCGTAAGCATCTTATTCCTCCTTTGCCGCAGCAATTTTTAAAGCGTCCGGCAGATTAACGGCACCGGTATAAATAGCCTTACCGATAATGCAGCCTGCTACGCCATCCTTTTCGTATTTTTTTACGTTGCGGATATCGTCCAGTGAAGCTACACCGCCGCTGGCGATAATCGGTACGCCGCAGGCACGCGCCAGCGCCGCTGTCGCTTCGGCATTTACACCGCTGAGCATACCGTCACGGCTGATGTCGGTAAAGATAATCGTGGCCACGCCGTAATCCGCCATGCGCTTTGCCAGCTCGGTTGCGGCAACGCCGCTGCCCTCGCCCCAGCCTTCGATAGCGACATCGCCGTTCTTCGCATCAATACCGACAGCGATATGTCCGGGATATTTGGCGCAGGCTTCTTTAACCAGCTCCGGATTCTTTACAGCAGCGCTGCCCAAAATAAGGCGCTCCACACCCAGCTCCAAAAGCTTTTCTACTGCCTGCAGATTGCGGATACCACCGCCAAGCTCGACAGGAATTTTTACATTTTTAAGAATGCGTTCAATCATAGGCAGGTTTTTGCCCTCGCCCGCCAGCGCACCGTCAAGATCAACAAGATGCAGCCATTCGGCACCGCAGGCCGCCCACTTGGCAGCCATCTCCGCCGGGTCATCGGCAAAAACAGTTTCTGCATCAAAGCGTCCCTCCGTCAGACGCACACAGCGTCCGCCACGGATATCTATTGCAGGATATATAATCATAATTTTCCCCTCATAATTCAACAAAATTTTTCAGCAGGCGCATGCCGACTCTGCTCGACTTTTCCGGATGGAACTGAAAGGCCTGAACATTACCGCGTCCCACGGAAGCAGTAACCTCCATGCCATAGTCGCAGACCGAGGTAATAATGCTTCTGTCCTCCGGCTCTGCATGGAAGCTGTGCACAAAGTAAACATATTCACCCTCCGCACCCTCTAAAAGCGGGGACGGACTGCGCAGCTCCAGCTTATTCCAGCCCATATGTGGAATCTTCAGCTCGGTATGCAGCAAGCGCACCTGACCTTTGAAAAAGCCCAGGCCCTTAACTCCCGGCGCTTCGTCACTGCCCTCAAATAAAAGCTGCATGCCCAGGCAGATGCCGAGAAAAGGCTTGCCGCTGTGCAGGCTGTCCATAATCACGGGAATCAGGCCTGACTTTTCCAGGTTTGCCATGCAATCGCCAAAGGCACCTACACCCGGAAGAAGAATTTTTTCAGCCTGCGCAATCACAGCAGCATCGCTTGTCACCACAGGCTCCGCGCCGATAGAACGCAACGCATTCTGTACGCTGTAAAGATTGCCCATGCCATAATCTATAATCGTTATTTTTTTACTCATATATTTTCCCTCATGCTAACTCAAAACACGTGTGATGCAGTCGGTGCTTTATAACACGCATTAAAGTGTCCCCTTGCTGCTCATAACACCATGCACACGGCTGTCAAAGGCTACTGCCTCTGCCAACGCTCTGGCAAAGCCCTTGAAAATCGCTTCGATGATGTGATGCGTATTCTTGCCGTAAAGCACGCGGATGTGCAGCGTGAGGCCTGCTTGCATTGCCAAAGCACGGAAGAATTCCTCCGTCATCTCGGCATCGTAAATGCCAAGCTGTACCTTAGGAATATCCGCATCAAAGACCAGATACGGACGGCCGCTGAAATCCAGGCACACCTGTACCAGCGCTTCATCCATCGGCAAAAAGCAGTTGCCGTAGCGGTGAATGCCTGCTTTGTCGCCTACAGCCTCCTTCAGCGCCTGACCGAGAACAATACCGCAGTCCTCCACCGTATGATGGCTGTCAACATCCAGATCACCAACAGCATGCATCACCAAGTCGCTGAAGCTGTGCTTAGCCAAAAGCGTCAGCATATGGTCAAAAAAGCCGATGCCTGTATTAATTTCGCAGCTACCGCTGCCATCAAGACACCATTCGGCGCTGATGCCTGTTTCCAGTGTTTTTCTTTCTACATTACCGCTTCTCATGCTTTTACCTCCGCACACAGCTCGGTGATTTTAGCAATAATCTGCTTGTTTTCTTCAGGTAAGCCGATGGTGATACGCAGGCAGCCCTGCAGCACCGGATGCGTGCTGAAATCACGCACCAGAATACTGTTGGCCAAAAGATATTTAAAGATCAGCTTACCTCCGGCAGCCTGCTCCGGCAGTCTTTCGCTAAATTTCGCCGCATAAGCCTTGGCAAGCTGCTGCATCAGTTCTCCCTCCGCACGGAAGGTAACAAAATTAGTTGCCGTCGGCCATACCTTAAAGCCTAAGGCTTTCAGGCAGTCCGCAAATTTATCGCGTTCCTCACGGATTGTTTTGATGCGCTCTTTATACAATTCCTTGTTTTCATAAACAGTTTTGGCTGCCATAAGCGTAAAGGCATTTACGTGATACGGCAGCAAAGCCTTGCCCAGCTGACGCACCAGCCCCAGCGCACCCACTGCATAACCGCAACGCAGACCTGCCAGCCCATAGGCCTTGGAAAAGGTGCGGAAAACCATCAGATTGCTGTAGCGTCCGACCAAGCTCAAAGTAGAGCCTGCTACCAGCCACAGCTTGTGCATCGGACGCAAATCATTCGGTGCCAGCTCCTTGCCATCGGCAAATTCCATATAGGCCTCGTCCATAATAACAGGGCAATCTACATTAGCGAGAATTTTTTCCATAGCTGCCAGGCTGTTATAGTTGCCTGTCGGGTTGTTCGGATTGCAGACAATCAAAAGTGACGGCTGCTGCTCCTTGCAAAAGCTGATAACGCTGTCAGCATCAACAAAGCCTTCGGCTGTCAGCGGATAGCGCACCTCCTCGCTGTCGGAAAGGGCAGCGTACTCGCCGTACATGGAAAATGACGGCCAAGGTACGGCAATCTTTTTGCCCGGCCCGCCAAAAACATAGCAGGCCTTTTCCAACAGCTCACTGGAGCCGTTGCCAATTTTTACACAGTCAATATCCACATCCAGCTCTTTGGCAATCACTTCGCACAGGTTTTCCGATTTAATCGGCGGATAACGGTTAAAAGGAAAGCGTGCGGTGCGTTGGGTAATTTTTTCCGCAATCTCCTGCGGCAACGGATAATTACTTTCGTTGGCGTTAACAATAATATCCGCCGCCACGCTTTCTACGGCATATTCCTCCATCGCCTCAATACTTTGGCGAACAGTAAAGCTACTCATCTTCTGCCTCCTTATTTACCCACACGTTTACGGATAGCGTTGGCATGAGCCTGCAGGCCCTCTGCTTCAGCCAAGGTAATAATATCGTCGGCAGCGGCCAAAAGCGCCGGAGCAGTGTAGGCAATAATGCTTGTTTTCTTCATAAAGGTTTCTACGTTCAGTACGGAATAGAACTTCGCCGTACCGCCTGTCGGCAGAACGTGGTTCGGTCCTGCATAGTAATCGCCCAGCGGTTCCGGTGAATAAGCACCCAGGAACATAGCACCGGCGTTACGGATATACGGCATAATTTCAAACGGTGCCTTAGTCATGATTTCCAAGTGCTCCGGTGCTGAAAGGTTAGCCATTTCGATAACGGTAGGCATATCCTTGGCAAGGATAATCTTGCCTGCCTGCTGCAGTGAGGTACCGGCGATTTCCTTACGCGGCAGCTGTGCCAGCTGTACTTCGATTTCCTCGCCCACAGCATTAGCTACACGCTCGCTGTCGGTAATCAGAATAGCGCAGGCCAGCGGATCATGCTCTGCCTGGCTCAGAAGGTCTGCTGCCAGATAGATCGGGTTAGCGCTGTCATCTGCTACAATCAAGATTTCGCTCGGGCCGGCAAGCATATCAATATCAACGTGACCGATAACGGCTTTTTTAGCCAAAGTTACGAAGATATTGCCGGGGCCGGTAATTTTTTCTACCTTCGGTACGGTTGCGGTGCCAAAGGCCAGCGCAGCAATCGCCTGTGCGCCGCCCATTTTATAAATTTCGGTAACGCCGATTAATTTTGCCGTTACCAGTACGTTCGGATTAACCTTGCCGTCCTTTCCGGGCGGTACGGCCATCACAATGCGGGGAACGCCTGCTACCTTTGCCGGGCAGGCATTCATCATTACAGACGAAGGATAAGCAGCAGTGCCGCCGGGAACATAAATACCGACGGAATCAACCGGGGTAACCTTTTGGCCCAGCAGTGAACCGTAAGGACGGTTCGTAAGCCAGGTTTTCGGCATCTGCTCCTCATGGAACTTCATAACATTGGCGATGGCACGCTCCAAAGCAGCCTTCACTTCCGGTTTGACAATAGCTTCCGCTTCCGCAAATTCTTCCTCGGTTACACGGATATTTTCCGGTGTCAGCTCTACGCGGTCAATCAGCTTAGTATAGTAAAAAAGGCTTTCATCACCGTTTTTGCGCACATCAGCAACAATCTGGTCAACAACCTGTGCTGCCGTCATGTGTCTGCCGAACATAGCATCCGTGCCTGCCTGAATGCGCGGAGATAATTCCACCTCGTCAAAAGCCTTCTTCTTCATTAAAGCAGCAATCTCTGCTGCGCTCATCCTTCTTGCGTCTGTAACCTGCATTTTATTTATCCTCCTCATTTAAAACAATACGTAAATCCTCAACCAGCTTGTGCAAGCGCGCAAATTTCAGCTTGAAGCTGGCGCGGTTGGCAATCAGTCTGGCAGTAGCGGTGAAAATAGAATCAACCTCCGCCAGTTTATTTTCTTTCAGGGTGCGCCCTGTTTCTACTATATCTACAATCATTTCGCTCAGGCCCACTATAGGTCCAAGCTCAATCGAACCGTTGAGCTTAACGATTTCTGTCTGAATGCCCAGTTTATTGAAATAAGCCTTGGCGCAGTTAGGATACTTCGTTGCTACCCGCAGGTGAGCGTAATCCGTCAGCTTGGCGCGTCGCTTGGCCTCAGGCACTGCCATCATCAGGCGGCAGCGGCCAAAGCCCAAATCCAAAAGCTCCACCACGTCCTTATCCTGCTCCAGCAGCACATCCTTGCCGATGATGCCGATATCTGCCGCACCATATTCAACATATGTCGGTACATCAACAGTTTTGGCAATAATGAAGCGCACCTTGGTTTCCTCGTTGCTGATTACCAGCTTGCGCGAATCCTCGGTAACGTTTTCGGCGCTGTAGCCTACCTTCGCCAGCAGGCGTACAGATTTATCGAACAGCTTGCCCTTCGGCAAAGCTATAGTAATGTATTCGTCCATAAAAATACCCCTCTATATTTCCCAGCTATAAGCTTAATGTGTATATTGTCTTTCTGTTAAGCTTATTCTACATATACTAACGATTTACAGCCATATTCCTTCACTGCGAGCGCTGCTCCCTGCAGGTCCGCAGCCTCGGTCAGCAGCTTCACGCTACGACCTTCGCGGCGCAATGCTGTCGCTTTGGCAATCGCCTCCGGCAGCTTGCCTTCGCTCCAGGCTACCAGTACATCCCAGGTGCGGTTATTGGTAACAACGCCGTTGCGCTCCAAAGCCAGCAGTACGCGGTCCACGCCGACGGCAAAGCCTGTTGCCGGGCACTCCAGACCGAAGCGCTGCATCATCTTGTCGTAGCGACCACCGCCTGCCACCGGATAACCCATTTCCGGCAGGTACACTTCAAAAAGCATGCCCGTGTAATAGTCAAGCGAACGATATAAGCCAAGATCAAAGCTCAAATAACCTGCTGCACCGTAAGCATCCACCAGCTTGTAGATTTTGCGCAAATCATTCAGAGCGCCTTGGCACTTAGCGTTAGTTACTATTGCAGCAACTTTGTCCAAAAGCTCTATGCCACCCTGCAGGAAGAGGAAATCGGCAAAAAGCTGCTTGATTTCCGGACGGATATTTTCCATCGCATCTGCCATCTGCTGCATACCCACAGCATCATGGCGGCGCAGGCAATCCTTCAGCTGCTGCAGCTGAGCAGCATCAAAGCCTGCTTCCTCCGCCAGACCGTTGATAAAATCAACGTGGCCCAAGCTGATAGCGAACTTCTGCAAGCCTGCAGCCTGCAATGCTTCGGCTGCCAGCACGATAACCTCGGCATCGGCAGCGGCACCGCTGGCACCCAGCATTTCTACACCGGCCTGCTCAAATTCGCATTGGCGTCCTGCCTGAATTTCTTCATAGCGGTAAAGGTTTGCCAGATAGCAAAGACGTTTAATCTTTTCGCCGCCCTGCAGTCGTGTCGCTGTCAGGCGGGCAATCGGTGCCGTCATATCATTGCGCAGCGCCAGCAGATTATTGCTGCGGTCAAAAAAACGGAAGTCCCCTTTGGCACCGGCAGCGCCGAAGGTATCAACATATTCAAAATCGGGTGTTTTTACCTCATCATAGCCCCATTTGTCAAAAACATTGATAATCGCATTTTCGATTCCGCGGCGTGTCTTCATCTCTCCCGGCAGAATATCCTTGGTCCCATATGGAACCTGATATACCTTATTAGTCATCTTCTTTCTTCCCCTCTTTTATAACTTGCATGACTGAATTATAACCATCAGCGCCATAAACAAGACAACGCTTAACGCGTGAAATGGTTGCGGTGCTGGCACCGGTTTTCTCTACGATAGTTTCGTAAATACAGCCCTCATCCAGCATGCGCGCCACCTCCAGGCGCTGTGCCATGGCCTTAAGCTCGCTGATAGTACAGATATCCTCAAAAAATTTATAGCATTGCTCCTCATCCTTTAAGCTGAGAATCGCTTTGAATAACTGGTCTGTTAAATGATCATGAATATTTGCTGCCATTTTTTAGTTTCCTCCTGTGCGTTACGTGCATATAACGATAGTACTTTAACTCACTAACTCGTAAAAATACTTTAATACTTTATCTCGTGAAAGTCAAGAAAAATTTACAAAAAATCTTTTTTCCGCAGGTTTTGTAAAAAATTTCGCATTTCCCTTTACAATTACCTAGTATTTTGATATAATTTGAGCAATTCCTGAAATCCATTGGACGCAGCTTTACAGCTTTACAGTTTTTCAGTAAATTTTACGCAAAACTGTTGACAATATCCTAAAATAGATGTATGATTATTTCATTCAAACTTAACAGAGATTTCATCAAGAGTAGCCGAGGGACTGGCCCTATGAAGCTACGGCAACCACACATCAGTGAACGGTGCCAATTCCAACGGATAATTCCGGCAGATGAAGATTACAGATGCAAAGTATCCTTCGCCGTGCCGGTGAAGGATTTTTTTACGTCGGCCGTCGATTCCGACAGCGGACGTACACCGGAGAATGCGACTCTCAAGCAGAATCCGCTGACTTCTATTGGAAAATAATCTCTCACACTAAAATAAGGACTGCTGAAACTTGCGGTCACATTAGAAAGGAACACAAGAATGATAGAACTAGTTAATGTAGAAAAAACCTACTACAGCAAAGCCGGCGACATCCATGCTCTGCACAAAACAAGCCTGAGCATCAAGGCTGGCGAAATTTTCGGTATCATCGGTCTTTCCGGTGCCGGCAAATCCACATTGGTGCGCTGCATCAACATGCTGGAAAAACCGACTGCAGGCCAGGTATTCGTTGACGGCCAGGAGCTGACCGCCATGAGCGAATCACAGCTGCGTAAAGCACGTCAAAGCATCGGCATGATTTTCCAGCACTTCAACCTGCTGGCAAGCCGTACTGTTTATGATAACATCGCTTTTCCGCTGGAAATCCAAGGTCTGAGCAAGAGCGAAATCGACAAGCGCGTACGTCCTCTGCTGGAGCTGGTACAGTTGGAAAGCCGTGCCAACTACTATCCCAGCCAGTTGTCCGGTGGCCAGAAACAGCGTGTAGGCATTGCCCGCGCCCTGGCAAGCAATCCTAAGGTACTTCTGTGCGACGAAGCAACCAGCGCCCTCGACCCGCAGACTACCAAATCTATTCTGCATCTGCTGCAGGACATCAACAAAAAGATGAATCTTACCATCGTACTGATTACACACCAGATGGAGGTTGTAAAAACTATCTGTGACCGCGTTGCTGTTATCGAAAGCGGCGACATCATTGAAGAAGGCCCGATGATTGACGTTTTCACCAATCCGCAGCACCCCACTACCAAGGAATTTACCAAGAGCGTTATCAACGCCGAGCTGCCTGATATCGTTAAACAGATGAAATTAAGCGATACCTATACAGAAGGCAGCAAGCTGCTGGTACGTATCTCCTTCATCGGTGACAGTGCCAGCAAGCCTATTATTTCCGGCATGGTAAAACATTTTGATGTTGACGTAAGCATTATTTCCGGTAATACCGACCAGCTGAAGGATGTCCTCTTCGGCACCCTGCTGATTGAGATTTCCGGTAACCGCGAGCGCATTAAAAATGCATTGGAATATCTGCATCAGCAGCATCTGAAAACGGAGGTAATTGGCTATGAGTCCTGATATGATTGACCTTTTAATAAAATCCTTTTGGGAAACCTGCTACATGGTTTTCGCTTCTACCGCACTTTCCACTTTAATCGGCATTCCGCTGGGCGTAATCCTTACCGTAACCCGTAAGGACCACATTCTGCCGAACCAACCGCTTAACACTATTCTGGGCGCGATTGTCAACGCAACACGTTCCACTCCTTTCATTATATTAATGGTAGCAATTATTCCGCTGACACGTATGATTGTCGGCTCTTCCATCGGTACTACCGCAGCAATCGTGCCGCTGACTATTTCCGCAGCACCGTTCATTGCACGTATCATTGAATCTTCTCTGCTGGAAATCAACCCCGGCATTATCGAAGCAGCTCAGGCTATGGGTGCAAGCCCGATACAGATTATCACTAAGGTACTGCTTCCCGAAGCAATGCATTCCATCGTACTGGGCGTAACGCTTGCCATCATCAGCTTAATCGGCTACTCCGCAATGGCCGGCACCTTAGGCGGCGGCGGTCTTGGTGACCTGGCAATCCGCTACGGCTACCAGCGCTTCCAGATGGATGTTATGATTGCCACCGTTGTCGTGCTCATCGTCATGGTACAGGCAATGCAGTCCTTAGGCGATTACGCATCCAAAAAGCTTAACAAAAACAAACTGTAATCTACAGGCCAAATGAGGATTTACAACGATGAAGCGAGTTTCATCGACGTAATAAAGAAAAAAGCCGCTGCTGTCTGACAGCAGACCACCATTATTTTAGGGAGGAACAACTTATGAAGAAAATTACCAAACTTTTACTCACCGTTGCGCTCTGCGCACTGACCATCATCGCCGCAGGCTGCGGCGGTGACAACAAGGCAGCTGACAAAAAGGCTGACCCGAACGCACCTGTTAAAATCGGTGTAACCGCAGGTCCGCACGCTGAAATCATGGACAACGTTAAAAAGCTGGCTGAAAAACAAGGCCTAAAAATCGAAGTTGTCGAATTCTCCGACTATGTAACCCCGAACGTATCCCTGGCACAGGGCGAGCTGTTTGCCAACTCCATGCAGCATGCTCCGTATCTGGCAGCAACTCTGAAAAAAGAGCCTAAATTCGAGCTGGTTGAAGCTTTCAAAACCGTAAACTTCCCGATGGCTATCTATTCCACCAAATATAAAAAGGTTGAGGATATACCGGCAGGTGCAACCATCGGCATTCCTAACGATCCGTCCAACGGTGCTCGCGCACTTCTGGTTCTGGCTGACAAAGGCTTCATCGAAGTTAAGGATAAAAACGATGTTTCCACCTCTGTAGCAAGCATCACCAAAAATCCGAAAAACTACAAAATCCAAGAGTTGGACGCCGCTTCTATTCCTAAAGCAATGGGCGACCTTGATATTGCCGTAATCAATGCCAACTATGCACTGGTTGCCAAGCTGAATCCGTCCAAAGACAGCCTGCTGGTTGAACGCGCCGATAACCCGTTTGTTAACATCTTCGTAACCACCAAGGCTAACGAAAAGGATCCGCGTATGGAACAGCTGAAGAAGATTTACACCTCCGCTGAAAACAAAAAATTCATCGAGGACCACTTCAAAGGCTCCATTACTCCGGCATTCTGATTTACTGAAGCAAAACTCAAAAGCTCCCGCAGACCTTCTGTGGGAGCTTTTTCTTACCTGACTGCAATTTCTAAAAAAAATTTGCATTTAGCACTTTACAAATTTAGCATACTAAAGTATAATGGGTACATAGTTAAATGCTAACTAACAAATGAGGTGTGGAAAATGAAAAAAATAGTTGCTTTAGTAATGGGCCTGATGATGATGCTTATGATGGTTGCCGGCTGCGGCAGCGACGGCCCGAAAAAAATGGTAATCGGCCTGGACGATAACTTCGCTCCTATGGGTTACCGCAATGAAAAGAATGAAATCGTCGGCATGGATATCGACCTTGCACGCGAAGCCTGCAAGCGTGCCGGCATGGAAGTTGAATTCAAGCCTATCGACTGGGGTGCAAAGGAAGCAGAGCTCAAATCCAAACGCATTGATGCTATCTGGAACTGCTTCACCGTTAACCCGGAGCGTGAAAAGGTATATGGCATGTCCAAGCCTTACATCAACAACTCCCAGCTGGTTGTTGTTCCTAAGGATTCTCCGATTAAAACCCTCGAAGATTTAAAGGGTAAAATCGTAGCGGTACAGGATGACAGCACAGGCTCCTACCTGCTCGAGCAGCCTGCACACAAAGAGCTGGCAGCTTCCATGAAGGAAGTTCGCAAATATCCCGACTTCGCAGCTATTTACATGGAAATAGACAACAAACGTGTTGATGCTGCTATCGTAGACGCAGTTCTTGCTCGCGGCTATTATGACAAAAAGAAACCCGGTGCCTACAGAATTCTTGAGCAGAACATGGGTGATGAGGTTGTAGCAATTGCCTTCCGTAAGGACGACAAAGACTTCAAAGACCGCATCGACAAAGCTATGGATGAAATGAAAAAAGACGGTACCTGCAAAAAGATTTCCGAAAAATGGATGGGCGCAGATATCACAAAATATTAATTTGTTATCACTTGAGGGCTGTCGCATTTAGCGGCAGCCCATATTATAATTATATGGAGAGAAATAATTTATGGATTACGTTTTAAATATCATCCCTCAAATGATGGATGGCTGCCTGGTATCATTTCAAGTTTTTATTATCACCATCGTACTGAGCATTCCGTTGGGCATTCTGCTCAGCCTCGGCCGTGTTTCCGGCATTAAACCCCTGCAGGCCCTCATCGGCGGCTACGTTTGGATTCTGCGCGGCTCCCCGCTGATGCTGCAGATTTTCTTCGTTTACTTCGTACTGCCGTCCGTCGGCATCCGCCTGCCGGACTTTGAATCGGCCATCGTAGCCTTTGTTTTGAACTACGCTGCCTACTTCTGCGAAATCTTCCGCGCCGGCATCCAGGCAATTCCTGCAGGCCAATACGAAGCAGCGCACACTCTGGGCATGAACTATGTGCAGACCATGCGCCGCATTATCCTGCCGCAAGTTATCCGCATCATCCTGCCGCCTATCAGCAACGAAACCATTACTCTGGTAAAGGATACCTCCTTGGTATACGTTCTGGCGATGAACGATCTGATGCGTACCGCACGTAATCTGGTACAGCGCGACTTTTCTATTACCCCCTTCATCGTTGCAGCTGTCTTCTACCTGCTGGCAACTCTGATTTTAACCCTTGTTTTTGAACGTCTGGAAAAACGCTTCTCCAGATATGACCAATAGGAGGAGTAACCACTATGACTACTAAAATCAAAGCAACCAATATCTGGAAAAAATTCAATAACCTCGAAGTACTAAAGGGCATTGATCTTGAAGTAAATGAGGGCGAAGTTGTTGCCGTTATCGGCCCTTCCGGTGGTGGCAAGAGCACCCTGCTGCGCTGCCTCAACAAGCTGGAAACAATCGATAAAGGCAGTATCACAATCGACGGCGAAGAGCTGTGCCGTGAAACCTCCGGTGGTACGGAATATGTCAAGAACAATGATGTCCGCCGCATCGCCTGCAAAATGGGCATGGTATTCCAGCAGTTCAACCTTTTTCCGCATATGACTGTTCTGGAAAATCTGATTGAAGCGCCTGTCAACGTACAAAAGCGCGATAAAGCAGAAGTTATCAAGGAAGCAGAGGTTCTGCTGGCAAAGGTCGGCCTTTCCGAAAAGCGTGATGTTTATCCGCGCAAGCTCAGCGGCGGCCAGCAGCAGCGTGTAGCTATCGCCCGTGCTTTAGCCATGAAGCCCGCCATTATGCTTTTTGACGAGCCTACCTCTTCTCTGGACCCAGAGCTGACCGGTGAGGTTTTGCGCACCATGCGCGAGCTGGCAGACGAAAAAATGACCATGGTAGTCGTAACGCATGAAATGGGCTTTGCCCGTGAAGTTGCCACCAAGGTTGTTTTCATGGCTGACGGCCATGTGCAGGAGCAGGGCAGTCCGGAGGAAATTTTCGTTAACCCCAAAAACGAACGTCTGAAATCCTTCTTAAAAGTAATTTTAAAGTAATCAGAGAAAGGTTTCTAAATTAATTCACAGATTGCACCTACCTTTGTCATATATGTTTGTTACAATAATACTCGAGGATGAAAGGAACCTATTGAACAAGGCAAGCAAAGAAAGGTGATTTCAATGCACGTTAAAATTCTTGGCCCCATGACTAAGCAGGCAGAGCTGCTGCTGCAGAATACTGCTATTGCGTTAAAGAAGCTCAAGGTTAAGGCTGAGTTTGAAAAAGTTTCCGAATTCCAAAAGGTAGTGGCCTATGGAGTGATGGTCTTCCCCGCTTTAGTCATCGACGAAAAATTAGTTGCTGTCGGCAGCACGCTTTCGGTAGATGAAGCCATGACTCTTATAAAGCAACTCTCCTAAACATATCTTTTCATCATACACCTCTCCTTAAAATACACCGCACCGTGCGAAATGTGCGGTGTATTTTTTTGTTTTAGAAGCATTTTGATTAATGTTAAATTTATGTAAAGTTCCTTACGCACTTTTAACATCATAAAATTTCGAGTATAATAAGTATAGGTATATGCTGTTTTCGCAGCAATTACGGATGCATACAAACTAAAAAAGGGGACTTATTTTTTATGCTTGCTTATTTCTTGGCATTTTTAGGCGGTATCGCCTTATTTATGTATGGTATGCAGCTGATGGGTGACGGTCTGCAAAAGGCTGCCGGCGCTAAGCTGCAAAAGATTTTGGAAGCCATGACAGGCGTGCTCGCTATGGGCATTCTGTTGGGCGCAGTTGTTACTGCAGTGCTGCAGGCCAGCGGTGCTACCACCGTTATGACCGTAGGCCTGGTAAATGCGGGCCTGCTCACGCTGAAGCAGGGCTTCGGCATTATTATGGGTGCCAACATCGGTACTACTATGACGGCACAGCTCATCGCCTTCAAGCTTTCCGATTATATCACGATTTTAATCTTCATCGGCTTTTTGATGCAGCTGCTGGCGAGAAAAAGCCGCACAAAATATCTTGGTCAGGTTATGCTGGGCTTCGGTATTCTAATGCTGGGCATGGATATGATGGGCAAGGCGGTTATGCCTCTGCGTAACTATCCCGGCTTTGTGCATTTCATCGAGGTTTTCTCCAGCAATCCGTTGCTGGGCATCGGTATCGGTATGATTATGACTGTGCTGATTCAGTCCAGCAGTGCTACCATCGGTATTCTTATCGCCATGGCCGGTCAAGGACTTATTCCGCTGGAGGGTGCGATTCCTGTACTGCTCGGCGACAATATCGGTACCTGTATTACTGCCGTCCTCGCTTCACTGCGTGCTAACCTTACGGCTAAGCGTGTAGCTGCAGCTCACGTAATGTTCAACGTCATCGGCAGTATAATTTTTGTAGTCTTTATGCCGTTCTTCATTAAATTCGTGCTGCTTGTATCGCCTGACGGCGACATAGCGCGTCAGATTGCGAATGCGCACTCGGCGTTCAACATTTTGAACACGCTGCTCTTTATGCCCTTTGTTAACCCTTTCATCAAGCTGGTAGAAAAGATTGTGCCCGGCAAGGCAGAAATCATCTCCATGCGCCCTGTTTATCTTGACAAAAACATGCTGAACACTCCCTCTATCGCTATCAGCCTTGCTGTCAAAGAGGTTGTGCGTATGGGCGAGCTGGCACGCAAGGACGTGCGTCTTGGCATGGAGGCTATTCAAAGCTTTGATGCCGACAAGGTAAAATACGTTTTGGAGCACGAGCCTGTTGTCGATGCGTTGGAGCGAGATATTACCGACTATCTGACGCAGATGAGCTCATCTGAAATGAGCGAAAGCCTGACGACTCGCCACACCGGTCTTTTGCACGCCTGCACGGATATCGAACGTATCGGTGACCATGGTGAAACATTGGCTAAACGCGCACGCAAGCTTGTTGAGGAGGACGTGGTTTTCTCTGATGAGGCTAAGGCCGAGCTGCTGCAGCTCAGCGAAATGGTACTGCGTGCCTCCGGACGTTCATTGGAGGCCCTAGAGAAAAATGATAAGGTTATTGCGGAGGACGCTGTGCGTCTGTGCCGTGAGGTTAAGCAATACCAGAAGGAAATCCGTAAGAATCATATCACGCGCCTTAACGAACATATCTGCAATCCTACTGCAGGCTTTGTTATGATGGAGCTGCTGATTAATATGAAGCGTGTATCCGATCATTCCAAGAACATTGCCCAACTGGTGCAGGGAACATTCTAAAGCTTATAAAGTAACAGCAAGCATACAGACTACCGCTCAACATTGTCTGTATGCTTTTCTTTTGCGTAAAAGCATTGCTAAGCTAACAGAGTACGTACATAATTAATCCGCACTTTCTCATATGCGCTTATGAATTTACTCAAGTATACTTTAGTAAATCGTACTTGAGTAAATTTACTCGAAATACTGCAAACCCTGCTTACCTAAAACGACCATATAATCACCATAGTCTTATTCTTACATACCTATTTTGCTGTACTTATAAAATCACAGCTTTTTCACAAAATCTTTGCTATAATTTAAGTAAGCAAGGACTGCGTTTCCGACTGCTACAGTCTTAGCGCAGTCCTTTTTGGTTACGCGTAGAGCCTCAAACGGCTTTACGGTTTTTTATTATACCTATTGCGACAGAGATTTTTACAATATATAAGTTTGTAAAATATATTATATATATTGAGCACAACATTGCTCCGCTGCAAAACGATAAAACGCTGCAGCGTTTCACACTTTTTTTACTTTAATTATTGATGACACCTTTTACTAATTACAGGTAAAGTATTACAATATAAGATGAGTATTTATCAGCTTAGATTCAGATTATAAAAAAAGAATATGAACATGCTTCGGATATCGCCCTGAGCTTCATATTCCAGGAGGTTACTATGCAGATAGGATTGGATATTGGCAGTACCACAATTAAAATCGCCGTAATGGACGATGCAGGCAATCTGCTATTCCATAAATACGAAAGACATTACAGCCAGATTGCAGAGACAATTCTGGCCCTACATAAAGAATTGATGACTAAATTCCCTACACTGCATAGCGCACGTCTGGCCATCAGCGGCAGCGGCGGTATCGGTATAGCGGACAGCTGCGGCCTGCAATTCGTACAGGAGGTTTTTGCGGAAAAAATCTGCGCCGAAAAGCTCAATCCAGGAACCGACGCCATTATCGAATTAGGTGGCGAGGATGCCAAAATCCTCTTCTTAGGCCGCCATTTTGACGCACGTATGAACGACAGCTGCGCCGGAGGCACCGGTGCCTTTATCGACCAGATGGCTTCCCTGCTGAATGTAGAAACACCCCAAATGAACGAGCTGGCACAGCAGGCACAGAACACCTACACCATCGCCAGCCGCTGCGGTGTTTTCGCCAAAAGCGATATCCAGCCGCTGCTCAACCAGGGTGCGGAAAAAAGCGACTTGGCAGCCAGCATCTTCCACGCTGTAGCAAGCCAGGCCATCACCGGTCTTGCCAAAGGCCGTCCCATCAGCGGCAATGTGTTGTATCTTGGCGGTCCGCTCACCTTTATGAGCTGTCTGCGCGATGCCTTTGACAGTGTTCTGAATATCAAAGGTGTCTGCCCGGAAAACAGCCTGCTTTATGTAGCAATGGGTGCAGCCTTCTGTGCCGAGCACGAGGTGGACCTTACCACGCTACCAGAAAAGCTGCAGGCAGCAGCAGCACAGCACAGCTTTGAACATCTGCCGCCGCTGTTTAAAAACGAAGGCGAATATACTGTTTTTAAGAAGCGTCACTCTAAGGAAAGTGTCGCTATCGGTACCCCTGCGGAGGCAAGCGAAGCCTTTATCGGTATTGATTCCGGCAGCACGACCATTAAAATCGCTGTTATGAGTCCAGACGGCAAATTGCTTGACTCCTTCTACCAAAGCAATAAGGGTAATCCTGTTGTTGCCGTCCGCAATTATCTTACCGATTTCTATACAAAATATCCCACCTGCCGCCTGTTGGCAGGTGCAGTCACCGGCTACGGCGAGGATTTAATCCGCCACGGCTTCGGCGTTGACTATGGTATCGTAGAAACCATGGCACATTTTTATGCTGCCCAATATCTGGAGCCTGAGGTAGATTTCATTCTGGACATCGGCGGACAGGATATGAAGTGCCTGAAAATCCATAACGGTGCCATCGATAATATCTTTTTGAACGAAGCCTGCTCCAGCGGCTGCGGCAGCTTTTTGCAGACCTTTGCCGAAATTCTTGGCTACACAGCCGAGCAGTTCGCGCAAATCGGTCTTAAAGCAGATATGCCGGTAGATTTAGGGAGCCGCTGCACCGTGTTTATGAACAGCAGCGTTAAGCAGGCACAGAAGGACGGTGCCTCCGTTGCCAACATCAGCGCCGGCCTGTCCATCAGTATTGTTAAAAACGCTTTATATAAGGTTATCCGTCCAGCAAGCAAGGAGGCCATCGGCAAGCACATCGTAGTTCAGGGAGGCACCTTCCTCAATGACTGCGTACTGCGCGCCTTTGAGCAGGAAATGGATTTGAACGTTATCCGCCCCAATATTGCCGGCCTTATGGGAGCATACGGCGCTGCCCTGTATGCACAACGCCGCTACAAGGACGCACCGCATCAGACAACGCTGCTCAACCTGCAGCAGCTGGGTGAATTCGTTCATACCGTCAAGGGTATGACCTGCGGCCTGTGCAATAATCATTGCCACCTCACAGTCAACACCTTTGCCGGCGGCAAACGCTTTATCAGCGGCAACCGCTGCGAGCGCCCCATCACCCACATGGCACCCAAGGATGAGCTGAACCTGTACCGCCAAAAGCTGCAGCTGCTCAAGGAATTGCCTGTTAACGAAACACCTAAACGCGGCATTATGGGTATACCTATGGGCCTGAATATGTATGAACTGCTCCCCTTCTGGAATGCCTTGCTCTTCAGCCTGGGCTTCAAGGTAGTTCACAGTCCGATTGAAGACAAAACTATTTACCGTCTTGGTCAGGGAACCATCCCCAGCGACACCGTCTGCTATCCGGCCAAGCTGATGCACGGCCATATCAAATGGCTGCTGCAGCAGGGAATCACCAATATCTTCTATCCCTGCATGACCTATAATATAGATGAACAGGGCACGGAAAACTGCTATAACTGCCCTGTTGTAGCCTATTATCCCGAAGTGCTGCACGCTAACATCCGTGATTTGAATAAGCCCGAGATACATTTCTTCTATGATTATCTTGGCCTGCTCCATAAAAAGAAGCTGGTCAAAAAGCTGCAGGAAATGTTTGCCAAGGTTTATCCGGATATCACCAAGGAGGAAATCCGCAAGGCTGTTGATGCTGCCTTTACTGCCTTTTATGACTATGAAGCGCAGGTAAAGGCTAAAGGGCAGGAAATCATCAGCAAGGCACGCGAAGAGCATAAGCCTATCGTTGTACTGGCAGGCCGTCCCTATCACATCGATCCTAAGGTCAACCACAGTATCGACCGCCTGATTACTAACATGGGTGCTGCCCTCGTCAGCGAGGATGCCGTAAGCAGTCATATTAAGACCAAGGAACTCAACCGCGACCTGCAGGTGCTCAACCAGTGGACCTATCACGGCCGCCTGTATGCGGCAGCCGAATATGTTGCCCAAAATCCTGATATGCATCTGATTCAGCTTGTAAGCTTCGGCTGCGGCTGCGATGCGATTACGGCCGATGAATGCCGCCGCCTCCTCGAAGAACGCGGACGCATCTATACACAAATAAAAATAGACGATATCGACAACCTTGGTGCTGCCAAAATCCGCATCCGCAGTCTGTTTTCCGCAGCCCAGCTTTTCGATATAGATAATAATTAAAGGAGATTTGCATATGCTACCAGCAGCTAACGTTAAGTTTACCCCCTTCACGGAGGATATGAAAAAAACGCATACTATACTTGTACCCGGCATGCTGCCTATGCATTTTTCACTGCTGCAGGCAGCACTCGTAAGCTGTGGCTACAAAGCCGAGGTTCTGCACAACACCGGTCGCGAGGTAATCGAAACCGGTCTGAAATACGTCAATAATGATATCTGCTATCCAGCACTGCTGGTTATCGGCCAGCTGATAAACGCTTTGGAAAGCGGCAAATATGATTTGGAGCACACTGCGCTGATTATCACCCAAACCGGTGGCGGCTGCCGTGCCTCCAACTATATCTATCTGCTGCGCAAGGCTTTAGAAAAAGCCGGCCTTACGCACATCCCTGTCATCAGCCTCAACGTCAACGGTCTGGAGCAGCAGCCAGGCTTCCATTTGGACGCATCCATGGTGCATAAGTTCTTAGCTGCCGTTGTTTACGGCGATACCCTGATGTACCTGACGAATAAAACACGTCCCTACGAAGTTGTACACGGCGCTGCCGACAGACTGGCGCAAAAATGGCTGGCACGCTTAAGCGAAGCCTTCAAGAGTGGCAAGGCGCAGGCTTTAGGTACCATCAAGCAGCTTACTAAGGCTATTGCGCACGAATTTGCGGATTTACCTATCACCAACAAGGAGAAAACTAAGGTCGGTATTGTCGGTGAAATCTACATCAAATATGCCGCTTTAGGCAACAACAATCTGGAAGCTTTCCTGCAACGTCAGAACTGCGAATATATGCTGCCCGGTCTGATGAATTTCATTATGTACTGTGTTGATACTTATCTTACGGACTATAAGCTTTACGGCGGCAGTCTGCTTAAATACAGTGTCAACAAGGGCGCTATGTGGTATTTAAAATATATGGAAGGCATACTGCATCAGGCTCTCAGTATCGCTCCCTTCAGCGCCCCCGCCACCTATGAGGAAACCAAGGCTATGGCCAAGGGCGTTATCGGCTACGGCAACAACATGGGCGAAGGCTGGTTGCTGACTGCCGAAATGCTGGAGCTGGTACACAGCGGCTACACCAATATCATCTGCGCTCAGCCCTTCGGCTGCCTGCCTAACCATATCGCCGGCCGTGGTATGATTAACAAAATTAAGGAGATTGCCGAGGAGGCCAATATCTTGGCACTCGATTACGATGCCAGTGCTGCACGCGTTAATCAGGAAAACCGTATTAAGCTGATGCTAGCGACAGCGAAGTAAAAAAAGCATAAAAGATTTAAAGGCGTTCTACCGTACCTAAGTAGAACGCCTTTACTGTTTTTGCCCCTTAACGACAGCCCTTTTCAAAGAAAACCTCCGCAACATCCCCCCAGCCAATAATTTACAATCTTTTTGCTTGTAGCACACAAATATGCTGTGCTATAATATTCAGCGCAATTTTATAGACTGAAAGTAAGGTGCTTGATATATTATGGAAAACAAACTCACTCCCCGCGAATGGCTGCCGTTAATCGGCATGACCGTTTCCGCTTTTATCTTTAATACGTCGGAATTTATGCCCATCGGCCTTTTAACGGATATCGCCACAGATTTCCGCATGACGGAAGCGCAGGCCGGCATGCTGATTACCATTTACGCCTATGTTGTTATGCTCATGAGCCTGCCGCTGATGATTGCCGCTTCCCGCTATCCGCTGCGCAAGCTTCTTTTGGCAACCATTAGCCTGTTCGCCGTATCGCACGTTGCCTCTGCCTTTGCCACCGGCTTTTGGACGCTGCTGCTTTCGCGTATCGGCGTAGCCTTCGCCCACTCCATTTTCTGGTCTGTCGCCTCGCCTATCGCCGTGCGTCTGGTCAAAGGTCCCTTTAAAGCACTGGCTATGAGTATGATTGTAACCGGCACGGCCATCGCCATCATCGTCGGCCTGCCTTTAGGACGTATCATCGGCCTTTACGTAGGCTGGCGCATGGCCTTTATGTGCATCGCCGTTTTGGCCTTCATCGTATTGGCCTATATGTTCTTCGTCTTCCCCAAGCTAGAAAAAAGCGAACCGTTTACGCTTTCGCAGTTGCCGGTAATGCTGAAAAATCCTGTGCTCATCGGACTCTATATGATGTCCTTTTTGCTCCCCACCGGCTATTATACCGCCTACAGCTATATTGAGCCTTACCTGAAGCAGATTGCGCTGATGGATGATGCCTGGATAACCATCACCTTAGTTATTTTCGGTGCAGCCGGACTTTTGGGCAGCGCAGCCTTTTCCAAATGGTACGATAAATGCCGCTATCACTTCTTCCGCATCACCGTACTTGGCGTTGCAGTTGTTTTGCTGCTGCTCTACCCCGTAAGCATCAATCATTATCTGCTGGTGCTGCTCTGCGCAATCTGGGGCATTTTCGTTACCGCCTTCAACGTTGTAGGCCAGGCAGAGCTTTTGCGCACAACTACTATGAGTACCTCCGCTGTAGCTATGTCGATTTACTCCGGCATTTATAATCTTGGTATCGGCAGCGGCAGCTATCTGGGCGGACTTATCTGTACGCATGCGTCCATCGCTTATATCGGCTTTGGCGGCGGCGCAATCGTGCTACTTTCCTTTATTTACTGTGCCTTTTTCCTTATTCCCGCTATGCGTCGCCAGCAAGTAGAGGCTGAAAAATAAATTTAACAGCCGAAAAACGTATAATAAACTGTATATTAAATTTCCTCACTTGCTATATTTCCTGTTTTTATTTATAATTAAGAGATACGTAAGATTACAAAGAAGGAGATTTTCTATCAATATGTCTGCAAGTACAACCAAAACCAAGAATCAACCATCCCGTAAACCTGTATTGCTGGATTACTTAAAAGCCTTCACTAAGGATAAATTAATTTTTGCAGCGCGTCAGCTCTGCATCACCTACAGCAAGCTCAAAAAGGACGAGCTGGCAGAAAAAATCTGCACAGAAATGCAAAAGCCGGAAATTGCAGCAAAACGCTTTGCTATTATGCCGGACGAAAACATTCAGGCCTTCGAAGCAGCCTTGGAGAAAAAATGCTTCCATCCTACCTACAGCGAATATGCATTGCTGTTGCCCTTTATTTCTATGGGCTACATTGTTTCCTATCCCGATGACTGCTTTGAAGCAGTAAAGGAAGCACGCACTGTCTACAAAAAAATCAACACCGCAGATTTCCAGGCTCACCGCCAACAGCTGGCATGGCTTTTGGACTGCATCACCGCAATGTCCAGCCTGCACCTTATCCTGCCGGTAGAATTTTTCTGCGAAATGTATAATCAAAAAGCAGGCTTTGAGCTTACCCCGGAAACTCTGCCGCAGCTGCTTGCCGAGGTTCCGAGCAACTTTAACCCCTGCGCAATCAAAGACGGCCGCATTCTGCTCAAGAAAAATGACAGCGATGATTTCTACACCAGACTGGAGCAAGGCAGAAAGCCCTTCGGCCTATACCTGCCTACTGTAAAGGAAATCACCATGCTCTCCCACTACGGTTACCTGCAATCTACTACCGCATATCAGGATTTGCATGACTTCTTCACTCAGGAGCTGAATGTTGCGGCACTGGATGCACATTACTGGTGCCAGTACATCTATGAATTTGAAAACTCCAACACCGACGGCAATACCTCTGAGCTGATTCAGAAGCTGCAGGCTAATATTCCCGCTTGGAACAATTACAGCCATCTCGGCAGACTATCCGTACTGCTGCAGAACGCCCGCAACAGTGCAACCCGTATGTTCTGCCTCGGCGGCCACACTCCTAACGAAACTATTAAGCTGCTGCGCGACGCACAGCAGGCAGCTCAGCAAAACACCCGTGTAGGTGCCAAAGCGAAAAAGGTTTATCCTAACGATCCCTGTCCCTGCGGCAGCGGCAAAAAGTATAAAAAATGCTGCGGTAAAAAGCACTGAGCGCAGGCTATGCTTTAGTGTAAGAAGGAATTGCAATGAAGAAATTTTTAGTCGTTGATTTTGAATTTACTACCTACGAGCGCCCTGTCGGCCGTCCGCGCGGCTTCTTTTCCGAGATTATCGAAATCGGCGCAGTGAAGCTGGACGGCGAACCGCTCACCGACTGCGGACGCATCCAAAGCTTTGTCAAACCACATTTTTATCCTAAGCAGGCTAAGGATTCTATGGATTTTTGCATGATAACCGCTAAGGATATGCAGCAGGCCATTGAATTTCCTGCCATGGTGCAGGAGCTGGCAGCGCTGTATGAAAGCGGCGAAACCTACTTTGTAGCTTGGGGAACCGAGGATTACAAGGTACTGCAGACAGGCTGCGAGCGTCATAAAATCGAAAACCCCGTAAAATACGAGGACTATCTTGATTTGGCGCTGGCCTACCGCCTGTGGAAGGGTGATGATTACACCACCGGTCTGAAAAAGGCTACCGAGGAACAGGAGGTCAACACCGCCGGCCTGTGGCACACCGCCTTTGATGATGCCAACAACACCGGCAAGCTGCTGATTGAAATGTTTAACCGCGGCTGGAAGCTGGAGGATTTCTTCGCTGCCCGCGAGGCTTACGAAGCAGAACGCGCTGCCCGTCAGGCAGAGCGTGCCAAGCACCATAACGGTTACAGAAGATGGTAAAATTTTAAAGCGTACCAAAAAAAGCTATCACCGGGCTTTGCCCGCTGATAGCTTTTTTGCTTTTTATGCTGTTTATCTTTTAATAACGGTTAAAAATCTCCTGCACCTCGTTGCGCTCCTGCGTCTGCAAAAGTGCCAGCTGCAGCAAAAGGCGTGCCTTTTGCGGATTAAGGTTATCCGCATACAAAAAGCCTTGCTCCTGCCAACGTTCCAGGCCTGCGGCAACAATACCGCTGCCGGTGCGGCTAGAACGCACAACCACAACGCCGCGGCTGACAGCCTCCGCCAGCGCTGCCTCCACAGCCTCATGAATGCTGCCCATGCCGCTGCCAGCGTAGATAATGCCACGCGCGCCTGCTGCCAGTGCCGCATCCACAAACACGCGGTCCTCACCGATATGCGTGTAGATGATATCCACGCGCGGCAAAGCAGTAACACCAGTTACGTCAAATTCGCTCTGCAGTGTGTGCGGACACATGCTGCGATAATAGTAATGTACCTCACCGCCAACGATAAAGCCTAAAGGACCACCGTTCGTTGCCTTGAATGTTGCCACATTCGCCGTGTTTGTCTTGGTCACGTCACGCCCGCTGTAGATTTCATCGTTCATCATCACCAGCACGCCCTGTCCGGCGCTTGCAGCATCTACAGCAACCTTAACAGCGTTGATGATATTCAAAGGTCCGTCGGCACTGACTGCGGTGGCAGGACGCATTGCGCCCACGAGTACCACCGGCTTAGCACTCTTTACCGTCAGGTTCAGGAAGAAGGCCGTTTCTTCCATAGTATCGGTACCATGGGTAATAACAACGCCGTCGACATTCTCCTGTGCCAACAGCTCATTGCAGCGCTGCGCCAGGCGCAGCAGCAACGCATCGGTAATACTGCTGCTGTCGATATTGCACAGCTGCTCGCCGCTGATATGCGCCAGCTCGCCCAGTTCAGGCACACCTGCCAGCAAATCGGCAACGCTGTAGGCACCGGCAGTATAGCCTGTCATCTGGGTACCGGAAGCAGCCTTGCCGGCAATAGTGCCGCCGGTTGCTAAAATTACAATGTTCTTCAACTCAGTTTTTTCCATCAGCCTGACCTCCATCAGTCCTTCTGTCAGCTTCGCAGCCAATGCTTATTTTACCAGGCCCTTTTCCTGCAGATAATCGGATACCATGTCTGCTGCTTCAGCAGTAATCTTAATACATTTAGTTCTGTATTCCGGTGTGCCGAAGCTCAGACGGTTCAGTGCTCTGCAGCAGGAAGCACCGAAATGCTTGGTAAAGCGCTCATGAAACTCATGCGTATATTTATAGACCTCTGTCTGATGCTTTTCAGACGGATCCAATCTGCCAACGATAGAGCTGATAACCAGGCAGGAACCGCTCAGCGCACCGCACACGCAGCCACTGCGACCGATACCGCCGCCCATGCCGGACACCATGCGGATTGCCACATCCGGCAGGCCCAGCTTTAAGCCGTCGTTACACGCCTTAACTACGGATTCCACGCAGTTATTTCCCTCGTTATGATATTGTTCTGCTAAATCATAAAATTCCTTCATATTCTATGCCTCCCAAAAATAACCTAATCCTGTTTATTTTAGCAAGCATAGAACAAAATAGCAAGAAAAATGCTGTGACCAGCAAGCCACAGCATTGTATATCAAAGACCGAACATAGTCTTTGCCAGCTTTATTCCGCTCTCTGTTTTAAAAATCCGCTCCACAACTTTGGCAATATTCTCCTTCGGCGTACCATCCTCATAAAAGTTTACTATAAAATCAGCTTCCACAAGCAGCTGATAATCAAGACCGTCAATGATATTATACGTATGGTGATGACCGACAAGATAGCAGATGCGTTCAATTTTTTCAGGGGCATACCCAACCTTTTGCAAAAGTTTGCGTGCTACCGCAGGTCCTTCCTGCTCCTGAATTTTGCCTGTGCAGTGACCGGCACCATACTTGGCCTCGCCGGGTTTAATACCGCAGTCATGCACAAGACCGGCCGCCTCCACAAGCTCTATCAGCTCTGCATCAGCAGCCTCGCTCTCAGCCAGCTGCTTGGCCAGGCTGGCAACCTTGATAAAATGCTGGCAGCGGCGTGCATCTCCGGCAAAAAAAGCTATCATCTCATTATATAAAGCAACGTTTTTATTCATAGCATTCACTCCAATCCGACTAAAATACGATTCAATCTTATTTTGGCCTAACCAATGCAGTTTTGCAAGTTTTTTCGCCATAATAAGATTATAAAAGCATTCTCCTCCAATACACAGAAAAGCGCTCTTAGCCTGCATTACGCAAGACATCGAGCGCCTTCCTGTTTTATTAGGGAGTTTGATTAGGGAGAAGCAAATTATTTTTCCTCAATAGGATAATCCTGCAGAGCATCATAGCCTGTTTCACCGGTACGAATCTTAACAACATCCTCAACATCATAGATGAAGATTTTGCCATCGCCGTATTTGCCGGTATACAGAACCTGCTTAGCAACATTGACTACTGCTGCAACAGGAATTGCGGAAACAATCATTTCAACCTTTACCTTCGGCAGCAGGTGAGCAGCAACCTCAGCACCACGATACATTTCCGTGGAGCCCTTCTGGATGCCGTAGCCCAAAACCTTGGTAACAGTCATGCCGGTAATTCCCAGCTTATCCAAAGCATTCTTCAATGCTTCGAAACGATTTTGCGAGGTGATAATAACAACCTTGCTCATCTTTACTGCACCTGCAGGCTTAGCAGCAGTTTCCTTGACCGGAGTAACATAAGTAGTAGTAACAGAGGTCTGTGCCTCCAACGGAGTTTGCATAAAGTCGGCATAGCTGCTGAGCAGGCCATGCTCTTCCATATCCAGACCTTTGATTTCTTCGGATTCCTTAACACGCAGGCTGAAGAGCTTATCAAGAATTTTAAAGATAATCGTCATGGTAACTGCAACATAGATTGCTACAACTACAACACCGATGATTTGTTTTACCAGGAAATCAGTACCGCCGCCATAGAAGAGGCCGCCGTCAAGAGCGAAGAGGCCGGTTGCCAGAGTACCGAAGGCACCGCAGACACCGTGAACAGAAATTGCACCGACAGGATCATCAATCTTCAGCTTCTGGTCGAAAAATTCAACTGCAGCAACTACCAGCACACCGGCAATCAGGCCGATGATTAAAGCGCCGGCCGGACTTACCATGTCGCAGCCGGCGGTAATTGCTACCAGACCTGCAAGCACGCCGTTCAGTGTCATGGAAACATCAGGCTTGCCGTAGCGAATCCAGGTGTAAATCATAGTTGCGGTAGCAGCAGCTGCTGCAGCCATGTTAGTGGTAATGAAGATAGCACCCATGGAAACCAAGGCGTCATCACCGGTTGCGCAGACGGTGGAAGCACCGTTGAAGCCAAACCAACCGAACCAGAGAAGGAAAACGCCCAAGGCACCAAGCGGAATGCTGTGACCGGGAATAGCGTTTACCGTACCGTCGGCATTGTATTTGCCGATACGCGCGCCAATCATCTTGGCACCGACGAGAGAAGCAACGCCGCCTACCATATGAACGGCAGTTGAACCGGCAAAATCATGGAAGCCCATCTGTGCTAGCCAGCCGCCGCCCCAAATCCAGTGACCGCTAATCGGGTAGATAATAGCGCTGATTAATACGCTGTAAATGCAATATACCAGGAAGTTGGTACGTTCTGCCATAGCACCGGAAACAATGGTTGCTGCGGTAGCACAGAACATGGTCTGGAAGATAAAGTAGGCTGTGCTCGGATAGCTGGCACCGTAATCACCCTTAACGAAGAAGTCCGGCGCGCCGATAAAGCCGCCGATATCGGTACCAAACATCAGGCCAAAGCCCAGAACCCAGAAAACGATGGAGCCGAGGCACATATCCATGACATTTTTCATGACGATGTTGCCGGCATTTTTGGCTCTGGTAAAGCCTGTTTCAACCATTGCGAAGCCCGGCTGCATAGAAAATACCAGGAAGGCACCTATCAGCACCCATATAGTATCGGCAGATACATATTTGTCCATTTGTAAACACCCCTCAAATTATAATATTTTTTAACGTGTCATTGAGCAGCGCTCACATGGCATTAGCTAAGAAAGAGGGGCGTACCCGATTTTTCGGATACACCCCATTGTGTATGAGTTTTTATTGTTTTATATATTATTTTATCTTAACACCCCTTACTCGAGGCTGTCGAGAAGGTAGTAGATGCTAAAGCAAATCGACGATGGCGTACTTTTAGTACGTGTAGGAGATTTGCTGACGCAGATGCTGCTTTATCGTTTGGCTTATTCGTTTACACCAAACAACAACTCACCATAAGTCGGATAGTCGAGATACTTACCACCGGTCAGAGCTTCGGCAGCATCAACAGCACTTCTCAGCTTGCCCATTTCTTCAAGAACGGTATCGTGATAGTACAGAGCCTGCTTTTCGCTGTCGCCGATTTCAGCTGCTTCCTTCAAGCCTTCTTCCAGCTTCAGGGAGGATGCATACATTTCTCCGCCCAGCTTGCTCAGCTTATCGGCAAGTGCGCCTTCAAAGCCTGCACTGATACCGGCAGCCTTTTTATCAAGTACTGCTTTGGTCAAATCTCCGGTATAAGCGGTAACTGCCGGGAGGATGTCCTTATGGAACATATCCAGCATGGTTGCTGCTTCGATAGAAATCGTGGTGCTGTAGTTCTCCAGCAGGATTTCTACACGGGATTCAACCTCGGCTTTAGTGAAGATGTTATGTTTTTCGAAAAGCTCGATGTTCTTAGCATGTCCCAGATACGGCAGAGCCTCCGGAGTAGATTTGAGGTTCAGCAGACCGCGTTTGGCAGCTTCCTCAACCCATGCATCGGTATAACCGTTACCGTTGAAGACAATGCGTTTATGAGCTTTATAGGTTTCTTTAACCAAATCATATACTGCTGCTTCCAGATCAGGAGCATCTGCCAGCTTATCAGCAAATTCATCCAGTTCTTCGGCAACGATGGTGTTCAGTACGATGTTGGGACCTGCGATGGAGAACATGCTGCCCAGCATACGGAATTCAAATTTATTGCCGGTGAAGGCGAACGGAGAGGTTCTGTTTCTGTCTGTGTTATCCTTAACCAAAGCAGGAATGGTATCGTCGCTTACTTTAATGTAGCTTTCCGGGTTGCCGTTGTAAACCTTGTCTGCTGCAATAGCTTCGAGAACTGCAGTCAGTTCAGTGCCAAGGAACATGGAAACGATAGCCGGAGGAGCTTCATTTGCACCCAGACGATGGTCATTGCCGGCGCTGGCAACAGATACACGCAGCAGATCCTGATATTCATCAACAGCCTTGATGATTGCTGCCAGGAAGGTCAGGAAGCGCAGGTTTTTGTACGGCTCCTTGCCGGGATCCAGCAGGTTCAGGCCTTCTTCCGTAGATAAGGACCAGTTGTTATGCTTACCGCTGCCGTTTACGCCGTCAAAGGGTTTTTCATGCAGCAGGCAAACAAGACCATGACGCAGAGCAACACGTTTCATGAACTCCATCATCAGCTGGTTATGGTCAGATGCTACGTTAGTAGTGGTAAAGATTGGTGCCAGCTCGTGCTGTGCCGGAGCAACCTCGTTATGCTCGGTTTTAGCAAGTACGCCCAGCTTCCACAGCTCCTCGTCTAAATCCTTCATGAAGGAAAGAACTCTTTGTTTGATAATGCCGAAGTAGTGGTCGTCCAGCTCCTGGCCACGCGGAGATTTCGCACCGAAAAGGGTACGGCCGGTGTAAACCAGGTCTTTACGTTTTTCCCACATTTTTTTATCTACGAGGAAATATTCCTGTTCCGGGCCAACAGTACTGTTGACGCGGATAGTATCAATGCCGAACAGCTTCAGCAGCTTGCAAGCTGCTTTGCTGGCTGCATTCATGGAACGCAACAGCGGAGTCTTTTTATCCAGCACTTCGCCGGTGTAGGAGCAAAAGGCTGTAGGAATGCACAGGCAGTTATCTTTGATAAATGCATAGGAGGTTGGGTCCCATGCTGTATAGCCGCGGGCTTCAAAGGTTGCACGCAAGCCGCCGGACGGGAAGCTGGAAGCATCAGGCTCGCCCTGAATCAGCTCTTTGCCGGAGAAGTCCATAATAACACGGCCTTCGGCAGTAGGAGAAATGAAGCTTTCATGCTTCTCAGCAGTAATACCGGTCATCGGTTGGAACCAGTGGGTGAAATGAGTGCAGCCATGCTCCAGAGCCCAATCCTTCATAGCATTGGCGATGATATTAGCAATTTCCAGATTCAGCGGAGTGCCTGCCAGCACTGCTGCCTTATATGCCTTATAGGTTGCAGTCGGCAGACGATCCTTCATAACGCTTTCGTTAAAAACTAAGCTGCCAAACAGTTTCGGTACATCATTCATTGTAAAACCTCCCTAATTTCTCTCTGAGAATTTCCTTGGGTTTACGAAGTGTAAGCCCCTCATTTGAATTACATTTTTTGTGCTTTACAGATTTTCTTCTCTCTGGCTCTGTAAATAAGAAAGCACCGTCAGCTGCGCCTTGCGCTGCTACGGTGCTTCGTTGCACTTATCATAGGTAAGATATAAATTATAATTCTCACCGCTGATATAAAAGAAAAAGCAACCACGAAGTTTGGATCTTTCAATCCAACAACCACGTCGTTGCTTTATGCGCTTATTATAATACTAGGTTTTCAATTTGTAAAGAGGGTAAGAGGAAAATTTTTTAATTTTTTTCTGCGTATACTAAAAAAGTATGCTTTTTTTGACTACAACAGCGGGATTTTTATCAGATATAACTGATAAAAATCTAAAATCACTAAAAGTTTCACTTATATCTGATAGAAATTCGATTTTCGTCTTGAATTTCAGATATAACTGATATATTATATAGATAGTGAGGTGATTTACATGATCAAAAGAGAATCTTACATGAAAAAAATCCGCCCATTCATTAACAGTGATTTAGTAAAAGTACTTACAGGTATCCGACGTTGCGGTAAATCTGTTATGTTAGATCTTATAAAAAAAGAGCTGTTACAACAAGGAGTTACTCCCCAACAGCTTATTTCCTATAATTTTGAAAATATGAGCTTCGCCAGGCTTTGCAATGCCCAGGCTCTTCATGATGAAATAATAAACAAAACCCAAGCTTTAACAGGAAAAATTTATCTTTTCTTTGATGAAATCCAAGAGGTAAAAGATTGGGAAAAATGTATTAATTCCTTACGTATAGAGCTTAATTGTGATATTTATATCACCGGTTCCAATGCCAAGCTCCTATCCGGTGAATTAGCCACTTATTTAGCAGGACGCTATGTAGAATTTGTTATTTATCCTTTTTCATTTTCTGAATTTATTGAGCTATATAATACTATACAGCCTAATACCAGTGAAGCAGAATGCTTCAAGAAATACCTGCACTTCGGAGGAATGCCCTATTTGGCATCCCTGCAATATAACGAAGCTGCCTGCAAGCAATATTTACAGGATGTATATACATCAGTAGAACTGAAAGATATTGTACGCCGCAACAATATACGTGATGTTGACATGCTTGAACGCATACTTACCTACATAACTGCAAATATCGGTACCATTTTTTCTGCCAATGTGCTTTCTAAATATTTGAAAAGCGAAGGACGCAGCATGGCAACAGAAACCATTATCAACTACGTTAAAGCCTGCACCGATGCCTTTCTGTTTTATCAGGTAAAACGTCAGGATATACAAGGTAAAAAGCTGCTTGCTATCAACGAAAAATATTATGTGGCTGACCATGGCATCCGCGAAGCAGTCTTCGGCGGCAACATGAAGGATATCAATCTCATTCTGGAAAATATTGTTTATCTGGAGCTTTTACGCCGTGGTTATAAGGTGAGCATCGGCAAGGTAGATACCAAAGAAATTGATTTTATCTGTGAAAAACAGGATAAAAAAATTTATATTCAAGTTACGTACTTATTGGCTGCAGAAGAAACTATTCAACGTGAGTTCGGTGTTTACAATGAAATTACCGATAATTATCCGAAATATGTGCTTTCACTCGACGAATTCGATATGAGCCGTAATGGTATTATCCATAAAAATATCAGAGATTTTTTGACAGATTCATCTATATAACTGTTTAGAAAAATACCAAATTTAACATTATTAAAACCATTACGCATGCTCCTCAGCAGGATTTTTGCGTTCTGTAAAGAATTGTACAGTATAGAGTATGCAATGCAAACCGCAATATAACTAATTGCCAAGGAGGAACCCTTATGGAATTAACCGCTGTTGCGCAGCTGCGCCGCATGGTGCTGGAGCATTTATCCCGCTACACCTGGAATAACGAGTTGCCTGACCACGTCTACGATATTCTGCAGGAGGTACGCGAGGACACTCCGCGCTACCGCTGCTGTGTTTATAAAGAAAGAGCCGTACTGAAAAACCGTATTGATATGGCGCTGGGGCAGGAGTGCTCCAGCAATATCATCGAGGCTGCCAAGCTGACGCTGAACGAGCCTGAGCGCACCGATTTGCCGATTATCGATGTGCTCCCCGCAGCCTGCGACCAATGCCCGATTGATGCTTATTACGTTACCGATATGTGCCGTCACTGCATCACCCACAAATGCATGAATAACTGCCCCAAAAAGGCTATCAGCATTATTCAGGACCGCGCCTTTATCGACAAAACGAAATGTATTGAATGCGGACGCTGCAAGCAGATGTGCCCCTACGGTGCGATTATCGAAATCCATCGTCCCTGCGTGCGTGCCTGCGCCATCGGTGCCATCAGCATCGGTGAAAACCGTAAGGCTGTTATTGATCATGAAAAATGTGTTTCCTGCGGTGCCTGCCGCAATGCCTGCCCCTTCGGCGCCATTGACGAACGCAGCAACATTATCCGCGTTATCCGCGAAATCCAGCAGGGCAAGCAGGTTATCGCCCTTGTGGCACCTTCTATCGTAGGCCAATACGGTTTGAAGATTACCATGGCGCAAATTTACGAGGCACTGCAAAAAGCAGGCTTCGCTGAAGTTGTCGAGGTTGGCGTTGGCGCCGATATCACCAGCGTTAAGGAAGCAGAGGAATATCTGGAGAAGGTTCCTGCCAAGCAGGGCTTTATGACCAGCTCCTGCTGTCCTGCCTTTGTTAAGCTGATTAAAACACAGGTACCGGAGGCAGCCGACAAGATTTCGGATACACCTTCTCCCATGCTCACCTGCGCTGAGCTGATTAAGCAAAAATATCCTTATGCAGTTACTGTGTTCATCGGTCCCTGCATCGCCAAAAAGGTGGAAGCACGCGAGCACCGCGAAACCATCAACTACGTGCTGACCTTTGAAGAGATTATGTGCATGCTGGAGGGCAAGGATATCAAATTTGCGGAAATGAGCGGTGATACTGCTTATGAACGCGATGCCTCCAAGCTTGGCCTGAGCTTCCCGCTGACGGCCGGCGTAAGCGCTGCCGTGCAGGATACGGTTGCCGCTATGGGCGGTGAGGTGCGGAACGCGCAATACTGCTCCGGACTGGACAAATGCCGCGACACCGTCAAGGCTGCTGCCGCAGGCAAGCTCGACTGCAGCTATATCGAAGGCATGGCCTGCTCCAACGGCTGTATCGACGGCCCCGCTGCCGTAGGCGACTTCCACATCACTAAGGTTGCCCTGACAAAATATGCTGCTGCGGCGCCAAATAAGCAGACTGCCGAAGATAAGCACACAAAATAAAAACTTAAAGCCTATCCCTTCTGTCATACCGGCAGAGGGGATAGTTTGTTCATAGCAGGATTTTAGTCTGCTAAAATCATAGAGTGCGTTTTACTGCGCACTAAAAAGAACGGAGAAACACAAGTAAATGCAAAAAAACCGCTACATCGGTCACCTTGCTGCCCTCATTACGATTGCTACCTGGGGCACAACCTTTATTTCTACCAAGGTTTTACTTACCGGCTTTCAGCCGCTGGAAATTCTTTTTTTCCGCTTTATTATGGCCTTTTTCGCCCTTTGGCTGGCCTATCCTAAAATGCTGAAAACAGATAAAAAGCAGGAGCCTGTTTTTATGGCCGCAGGCCTTTGCGGCATCTGCCTCTACTACCTTTTGGAAAACATCGCCCTTACCTATACACAGGCCTCCAACGTCGGCGTAATCGGCAGCACAGCGCCTTTCTTTACCGCGCTGCTGGCGCATTATTTTATGCGCTCTGCCGGCAGCTTAAGCAAGCAGTTCATTATCGGCTTTTTCATCGTAATGGCAGGCATCGCCTGCATCAGCTTCAACGGTGCAGCCATGCAGCTCAATCCACTGGGTGATTTGCTGGCGATTTCGGCTGCCGTCGTGTGGGCGTTTTATGCCCTGCTGACGAAAAAAATCAGCAGCTATGGTTATCCTGTTATCCTCGCCACTCGCAGAACCTTTTTCTACGGCATTCTCTTTATGCTGCCAGCGCTCGGTTTTCTGGATTTTGAACTAAACCTGGCGCGCTTCGCCAATACTACCTATCTTTTCAACATTGTCTTTCTGGGACTGGGCGCTTCCGCCCTCTGCTTTGTCACTTGGAATTTGGCAGTTAGGGAGTTGGGTGCAGTAAAGGCCAGCGTTTATATTTATATGGTGCCAGTCATCACCGTAATTACCTCGGCGATTGTCCTAAAGGAAAAAATCACTCTGCTGGTAGCACTCGGTACCATCCTGACAATAACTGGCCTGTTTATTTCGGAATACAGGCCGAAGAAAAAATAAAACGGGAAGGCAGGTATTCACACTTCCTTCAGCGAATATCATGGCAATAATTTGTTTTGACGAAAGGCAGGTATTTACAATGACAACTAAAGCATTAGCAAAATTTACCGCAGAATTGTGCTACGAAAAGCTTTCTGCTCACAGCATCGAAATGGCTAAAAAATGTCTGCTGGACTGGCTAGGAATTGCTATCCGCGGTTCACAGGAAAAACCGGTACGCATCATCCATGATGTTATTCTGCAGGGGGATGCGCCACAGGCGAATATTTTCGGCAACCTTCCTGCCAAAAAGGCCGGTACCCTGAACGCAGCCTTTATCAACAGTGCTGCCTCTCACAGTCTAGACTTTGATGACCTGCATAACCCGTCGATTATTCATCCGGCCTGCGTTGTTGTTTCCCCCGCGCTGGCTGTCTGCGAGGCCGAACACAAAAGCGGTAAGCAGCTCATCGCAGCAATTTGTGCAGGCTACGAAGCCAGCGGCCGCGTAGGCGAAGCGGTTATCCCGGAATCCTACTTCTTTTGGCATACTACCGGTACCGCCGGCACCATCGCCGCCGGTGCTGCTGCCGCCAACGCCCTCGGTCTTGACGCACAGCAGACACTGATGTGCTACGGCAGCGCCGGTACCCAGGCAGCAGGCCTGTGGGAGTTTTTAAAAGAGGGTGCTATGAGCAAGCCGCTGCACACAGGCAAGGCCTCCTACAGCGGTGTCCTCAGCGCTTACTTGTCGCAAAAGGGCTTTACTGCAGCCAGCGAAATTTTAGAAGGCGAAAAGGGCTTCTGCCGTGCCATGGTCAAGGAGCCGCACTTGGAAAAGCTTACCGAAAACATGAGCACCGACAAGCTGAAAATCGATATCAACTCCTTCAAGCCCTACGCCTGCTGCAAGCACGCCCACGCAGCTCTTTACACCATTCAGGAGCTGCGCAAGGCTCATTCCCTGCAGCCCAAGGATATCGCTAAAATTAAGCTTTACGTCAATGATATTACTAACTATCTGATTAATAATCCGCAGCCGCAAACTCCCTACGGCGGCAAATTCAGTATTCAATATTGCTCCGCTGCTATGCTGAAGTTCGGCGAAGTAGGCATTGCGCAGTTCAGTGAGGAATGTATCCATAACCCGGAACTTACTGATTTAATGCAGCGCATCGAGGTTATCCGTGATGAGGCTATGGAACAGCTTCATGCGGCAGATGCTTCCAAACTAGCCTCCAGAGTAGAAATTCAGCTGCAAAACGGACAAACACTTACAATGCAGGTTGATTATCCTAAAGGAGATCCTGAAAATCCTCTGACATGGGAGGAGCTCTGCGCCAAGTTTATGAGCCTTGCCGTACCTGTCTACGGTGAAGCTAAAGCATTACGTTTACAAAATTGGGTAGCAAGCCTTGAGCAATGCAGTGACGTTGCCCAAGCACTGGATGCCTGTCTAAAGGACGTATAAAGTATGCTGATGCATTATCAGTTATACGTATTCCCATAGCATTTCTTACTGCAAAAGGCGTTCTCCCACTGCGGGAGAACGCCTTTACTGTAAGCAAAAACTTTTTGTCAAATTCATTCCGCCTTAATTGCTTCAACCTGCTCAACGGAAAGTGAAGTAGCCTTAGCAATATCCTCTACAGATAATCCCATACTTAAAAGACGCTTTGCAGTTGCAGTCTTTTCTTTTGCCTTGCCTTCGGCGAGACCTTCTGCCTTGCCTTCGGCAAGACCTTCTGCCTTACCTTCGGCGAGACCCTGAGCCTTACCCTCAGCCAGACCTTCGGCATGTGCTTCGTCACGCAGGTCTTTCATACGCATTTCGTAAGTCATATAGGCATCCCTCACTTTCTTGTCATTTTTAATTTCTACAATCGTGTCAGCAACCTCACGTGTAAAATTACTGGTAATAGTATTGCTGTTGATGTAGTCAAACAGACTTTGAATGTCCGGTGACACATCACCTTTGGTTCCCAAGGTATTGAGAAACATAATAACTGCTTCATCTGCCAATTCAATATTCATGTTTTCCAGACAACGCTTCTTAAAGGTATAAATACGCTGGGAATCCTGAAAAAAATCAAACAGGCAGAAGAAAATTATATACGTAGGAGATAATTCGTCATAATCCTGACCTTTTTGCAGCATATCCGTATCAAGCATAGCCTGATAGTAGCGGGTACGCTTAGGCAGCAGAAATTTTCCTGTAGCACGATTAACAGGATTCTTTACCTGCATTTCCAAATTGTAATGAGTATTGGCAGTATCTGCAATTCTAACATCCAAACGAATACCATGGCTGTCAGGATAAACATCAATAGTCTGCTCTGCTTCAAGATAGGTAATATCTGCAATTTCGGTATGTAAAAGCTCTTCCAGAATATGCTTGCAGATGCGCTTTCTGAGCATAACGTGCTTGAAAAGAAAATCGTTAGACAGAGTCAGCTTATCGAGATTAGAGATTTGCTTTTGCATATGTTTCCTCCTTTGATTATAGCATAATTTGCAGTAAAAATATATAAGCCGGCAATTGCGACTGACATAAAGGAAAAGGCGCCTGCCGAAAGCTCGACAGGCGCCACTGGTCCGCACGACCAGGCATAAGCTCCGCAAAAATGCAGCTACCTATGCAACTAAGGTAATTATAGCACAGAAGCGTTTGAAAAACAATAGTTCGTTAAATAAAAAGTATTATTATACTCAGGGCATATTTCATTACTGCAAAAGGCGTTCTCCCCTGCGGGAGAACGCCTTTACTGTTTACTGAGCTTTATTCACTTGTCACTGCCGACAATTTATTTTGCCAGCTTGTTGCCGTAATGGTCGCGCTCGCCTTTAGTATCGTTTACGCGTACACGTTCGATCTTATTGCGATCGCCATCTTCACCGCTGATGCGGTCTACACGGATGCGGCCCAATTCAGGCTCAAATTCTTTGATGATCTTTTCTTCCAGAGCTGCGCCGTTTTCGATTGCACGATAGAGCATTGCAGCAAATTCATAACGGGTCATCAGGCGGTCACCGCCGAAGTTGCCGTCAGGATAGCCTTCGATGTAGCCATTGCCTGCCAGCTTAGCGATGTATTCATATGCCCAGTGGTTAGCCGGGATATCCGGGAAGAGCTTGGTCTTGCTTTCATCCAGCATACCAAATGCTTTTTCCATTTTAGCCATCTTAGCACCCATTACTGCCAGCTGACCGCGGAGGTCGATAACCTCACGAGCCAGAGCAGTGCGGCTGTTGCTTACATGGTTGGTGCGGTCCAAGGAGAAGGATACGCCTGCGTTAACCATGTTTTCACCGTTGCCTACGGTACCGCCAACACTGAACATTACCTTTTCGTCCGGACGGTAGTAAGCGCCGATTGCAGCAGCGTTTTCACCGCCGTAGTTGCCGTAGCCTGCGGAGAAGGTCAGTTTGTCGTCCGGATCAAAGTCCATCGGATGCAGTGCTGCCAAAGCTGCTGCGCCTGCGCCAACCTTGTTTACACGGCTGCCCAGTTGGTTGATACGGTTGGTGTTGCTTACAACTTGATTTTCAACACCATCAATGCGATTGTTAATATCAGCTTTTGCTTGATGCAGTTGGCCGCCGTTTACAGCGTCCTTAGAATTCTCTTTAACATCGCCGTCAGCTACACCGGTAATCTTCTTATTACCTGCGTTAATGCCATCCTTCGTAACAGAAGGACCATCTTTAATCTCCAAGCCTTTATCGCTAATAGTGGTATCGCCAGCGGTTACGCTGTCAACACTAATTTTATTGTTCAAAGCAACCTTGTATTCCTTGCCACCGTCCGCATTGGTACCTTCGTCTACAGTAATGTTGTTGTCACCTGCGGTAACAGTGGTGTGCTTCTTAGCAAGCTCTTCAACATTAGTTACACGATCACCAAGGTTCTTGATATCGGTCTTGTTTTGAGCGATGTCTGTAGCATTTTGTTTGATATCTTTTTCGTTTTGGGTTACGCGGTTATCCAATTTATTAATTTTATCAGCATTTTGCTTGATAGCTTCTTCATTGGCAGTTACGCGTTTATCCAATGCTGCAACATTCTCATTGGTCTGATTCAGCTGGCTGCCGTTAATAGCGTCAGTAGAGGTTTTGCTTACTTCGCCTGCTGCTACGCCGCTGATTTTGCCGTTTTGGTCAATGGTAACCTTATCGTTAACCTTAACATTGCTGCCATCCAAAACGATAGAGGAAGCGCCGTTAGAGATCTTGTTGCCAGTTACGTCGATATCTGCCAGTTTTGCACCCTTATCAGCATATACGCGATCCTGGGTTGCAATGTAGCCGGTGGTTTCGATAGTACCATTGGTACCGCTGATGTTTACATATTTGCCGGTCAGGTCACCAAGGATGATATCCTTGTTCATGTTAACCTTGTAGAACTTTTGGCCGTCAACATCGGTTTCTTCAACGTTGATGTTGTTGCCGCCTACTACCTTGCTGTGCTTGCTTGCTTCGGTTGCTACCGCATGCAGCTGACTGCCGTTTACAGCATCGGTGGAATCAGCAGTACCTGCAGTTACGCCATGAATCTTACCATTCTGGTCGAAGGCAACCTTGCTGTTGATTACGGTATAGCCATCCTGCATGTAGATAGATGCGCCCTTGCCGTTAATCATGCCTGCAGTTCCTGCTGCACCATTCAATGCCATTTTAGCATCGCCATTGCTAATGCTTTCGATGCCAATCAGATCCTTGTTCAGTTCAACCTTAACAGTGTTAACGCCGTCTTTTACATCCTTGCTTACGCTGACATTCTGGTCACCGCTGAAGTCAACATATTCATCAGCTTTAACATCTTCTGCTTCGGTCAGAACACCATTAGCAGCAAGCTTCCAAGCGCTGTTCTTCAGTTGGCCTACGTTTACAGCATCGGTATCTGCAGTACCTGCTGCTACGTTAGTAATTTGACGAGTAAGAGTGGCACTACCTACAGATACAGCACCAACGTTGGCTCTCCAAGTAAGGCTGTCTGCACCTTCAGGAGCAAAAGCACCAACTATACCACCTTCTCTATCAGCAACAGAGGATGCACCAATTGCAACGCCCCAATCAGCTTTTGCTTCGGCAAAATCACCTAAAGCAGTTCCGTATTTAGAATTTGCTTTGCTAGCATAACCTACTGCTGTTGCCATGTACCCTTCTGTTTTGGAAAAAGTACCTACAGAAGTAGAATAGTCACCCCAAGAACCTGCATAAGCGCCGATAGCGGTAGATTGGTTTCCTGCTTGTCTCCATTGACCTTGATGTGCTACGTTCCAATCAGCATCAACGTTAGTCATAGTGCCGATAGCAGTAGAATTATCACCGGTTGCATACGCTTGTTGACCTACAGCAGTTGCACTCTGGCCTATATACTTAATATCATTGCCTACAGCAACACTATAAAGTTCGGTCGCTTTGGTCTGGCTACCGATTGCAATAGAGTCAGTTCCGCTTGCAACAGCATCACGGCCGATAGCAATACCAACTAAGCCGCTTGCTTGAGCATTATTGCCAATTGCAACACTGCCTTGACCGCTAGCACTTGCACCGTTGCCAGCTTCAATCTGATAATCTTCCGGTGCCAAATTAGCAGCCATCGCCGGTGCCATGCTTGCACAGGTCATTACACCGGTAGCAATCAGCATTGCCAGCAGTTTTTTTGTGGAGCAGCTTTTGGTGCCATGGCTTTTGGCCATTTCCGAGACAACAACATACGCATTACGCGCTTCACTCCAGATAACCTTAAATACCTTGTTCATAAAAACACTCCTCCTAACATACTCAAAAATTGAATAGCTATATCAAAGCGTGGCTTAGACCACGTAAGGAAACAAGTTAAGTATTTATAGCAGCAGCCATACCGCCAAGGTGCTTTTATATATAATTTTAATGTTTGCAATTATATATATTATCAGGCAAATCTCTATAATAACTTTTTATTAATGCATTAGTAATAAAAGCTTGTAGCACTTTAATAAAAGATTATATGAAATTTTTCTGACGTTTTCCCTGTACTTTTATTTTAGCACTTTTATCTTTATTTTTCAACCTCATCACTTGCACTGAGAGGTTAAGAAACGATTTTTCTCGCGATATTTTAAAAAAGCGTAATGCTTTTTTTAGTTACTTTATTCACTATATACCTTTCGTTCTGCGTCGCTAAGCTCCAAACAGTATGCATAATGCATATTTCTTTTATAAACAATACTTTATATGCTATGCATTCAGTAGGTTTTTATCCATAGAGAAAAATACCGCACTACTGCTTGGGCATAACAAAACCCCCGCCCTTGTCGGCCAAGCCGACAGGAGCGGGGGTTGTTGAACACAATATTATTTTTTGAAGCTTACTTAATGAGCGTAAAAAGCTTATTTAGCTTTGGCTTCAGCTTTAGCAATCTTGTTGCCGTAATGGTCGCGTTCGCCTTTAACAGCATTTACGCGTACACGCTCAATCTTGTCGCGATCGCCGTCTTCGCCGCTGATGCGGTCAACACGGATACGGCCCATTTCAGGAGCGAACTCGTTGATAATCTTGCTGTCGAGCTGAGCGCCCTTCTGCATTGCACGGTAGAGCATTGCAGCAAATTCGTAACGGCTCATCATGCGGTCACCGGAAAATTTGCCATCAGGATAGCCTTCGATGATGCCTGCAGCTGCCAGCTTGCCAACGTATTCATATGCCCAGTGGTTTTCAGCAACATCCGGGAAGATCTTCATCTTATCTTCTGCGATGGAGCCCAGGCCGCCTTTAGCAACCATAGCCTTCAGCTCGGTAACCTCAGCACGCAGGTCAAGGATTTCGCGAGCCATTGCGGTGCGGCTGTTGCTTACATGGTTGGTGCGGTCCAGGGAGAAGGATACACCTGCGTTAACCATGTTTTCGCCGTTGCCTACGGTACCGCCAACACTGAACATTACCTTTTCGTCAGGACGATAGTAAGCACCGATTGCTGCAGCGTTTTCACCGCCGTAGTTGCCGTAGCCTGCGGAGAAGGTCAGTTTGTCGTCCGGATCAAAGTCCATCGGATGCAGTGCTGCCAAAGCTGCTGCGCCTGCGCCAACCTTGTTTACACGGCTACCCAATTGATTGATGCGGTTGGTGTTATTAGCAACCTCTTGATTGGTAGCATAGAGCTGGCTGCCATTTACAGCGTCCTTGGAGGTTGCGCTGATTTCACCTGCAGCTACGTTGGTAACCTTTTGGTCATTAGCGTTCAGGCCTTTATCGCTGATATAGGTCTTGTCGCCAACTTTTACGCCTTCATCGCTGATGGAGGTCTTGCCTGCGGTTACAGCGTCCTTGGTTACGCTAACCTTGTCGCCTACCTTCAAGCCATCGTTGTTCATTACAGTTTGGCCGGTGGTTACGCTGTCAAGCTTAATATCCTTGTCCAAAGCAACCTTGTATTCCTTGCCACCTTCCGCATTGGTACCTTCGGTTACAGTAATGTTGTCACCTTCGGTAACAGTTGTGTGCTTCTTAGTAAGCTCTTCAACATTGGTTACACGATTATCAAGGTTCTTGATATCTGCTTTGTTCTTATCGATGTCTGCTCTGTTAGCTGCGATATCTGCTTTGTTCTTATCGATATCTGCTCTGTTAGCTGCGATATCTGCTTTGTTCTTATCGATGTCTGCTCTGTTAGCTGCGATATCTGCTTTGTTCTTATCGATGTCTGCTCTGTTAGCTGCGATATCTGCTTTGTTTTGAGCGATATCTGCTTTGTTTTGAGCAACATTCTCATTGGTCTGATGCAGTTGGCTGCCGTTGATAGCATCGGTGGAGGTGCTGCTTACTTCGCCTGCAGCTACGCCGCTGATCTTGCCGTCTTCAGCAACAGTTACTTTGCCCAGCTTAGCACCTTTAGTGGTGATTTGGCTGTAGTTGCCGCTTGCATCGCCTACGAACAGCTCGCCGTCACGCAGTGCGGAATGACCGGTGTATACGCCATTGTTCAGTACTACGTTACCGATTTCGCCTGCAGTTGCGGTTACTTTGCCGTCTTTATCTACAACCAATTTGCCGTTGGCAGCATAGAATGCACCATTGCTGTTTACAAAGAACGGTACAGTGCCGTTTTCATTTGCAGTACCTACGGACAGGTTGTATTTGGAGTTCAATGCGTTGGTCTGAACGGAGTTTGCATTCATATTACCGTCTTTATCTACGGAGAATTTATTATGTGCTGCGTAGAATGCGCCGGTACTGTTTACAAAGAACGGCATAATTCCGTTTTCTGCCATAGTACCTACGGACAAGTTGTATTTTGCGTTCAGAGCGTTGGTTTGAACGGAGTTAACATCAAGGTCTTTGTTCAGCTCAACCTTAACCTTAGTGCCGTCATGGCTGATGCTGATGTTCTTGTCACCGCTGAAGTCAACATAATCGCCGGGTTTTACGTTGGTTGCTTCGGTTGCAACACCGTTGGTAGCAAGGTTCCAGCCCTTGTTGGCAATTTCGCTTACTTTATTCAGCTGGCCTACGTTTACAGCATCATTATTATTAATACCGTCAGCTACGCCTGCAATACGGCCGTCTTTGTATACGGTTACTGCATTGTTGATAGTAGTGGTATCACCGAACAGTTTTACGGATGCACCTTGGCCATTAGCCAATTCGGTTGCAATGCCGTTCATAGTCAGGCTTGCACCTGCATTGCTGATGCTTTCAATGCCTACCAGATCCTTGTTCAGGTTTACTTTATAATCAGTATGACCGTCTTCAGCCTTGGTAGCGGTAACGGTGGTATTTACGCCGTCAGATACAGTTGTTGCGGATGCTGCAGCTGCTTTTTGCAGTTGGCTTACATTAACAGCATCATTAGCATTAACGCCGTCAGCTACGCCTGCAATACGGCCGTCTTTGTATACGGTTACCTTACCGTTGATTGTAGTAGTATCGCCGAACAGTTTTACGGATGCGCCCTGACCGTTAGCAAATTCGCTTACCATACCGCCCATTGCACCCAAGGTCAGGCTTGCACCGCCGTTGCTGATGGATTCGATATCTTTCAGGTTTTTGTTCAGCTCAACCTTAACCTTAGTGCCGTCATTGCTTACGCTAATGTTCTTGTCGCCGCTGAAATCAACATTGTCACCGGGTTTTACATTGGTTGCTTCGGTTGCTACACCATTAGTAGACAAATTCCAGCCTGCATTAGCAGTGTCGCTTACTTTTTTCAGTTGGCTTACATTAACAGCATCATTAGCATTAACGCCGTCAGCTACGCCTGCAATGCGACCGTCTTTGTATACGTTTACTTTACCGTTGATGGTAGTAATATCGCCGAACAGTTTCACGGATGCGCCCTGGCCGTTAGCAAATTCGCTTACCATGCCGCCCATTGCACCCAAAGTCAGTGTTGCACCGCCATTGCTGATGCTTTCGATATCTTTCAGGTTTTTATTCAGTTTAACGCTTACAGCAGTGCCGTCATTGCTTACGCTGATGTTCTTATCGCCGCTGAAATCAACATTGTCGCCGGGTTTTACATTGGTTGCTTCGGTTGCTACACCATTAGTAGACAAATTCCAGCCTGCATTTGCAGTGTCACTTACTTTTTTCAGTTGGCTTACGTTTACTGCGTCAGTATCATTAACGCCTGCTGCTACGCCACTGATTTTGCCGTCTTTATCTACGGAAACCTTGCTATTGATTACGGTAGTGCTGCCCTGCATGTAAACAGATGCACCCTTACCGTTGATTAAACCTGCAGTTCCTGCTGCACCGTCCAGTGCTAGCTTAGCATCGCCGTTGGAAATAATGTTGCCGGTTACGTCAATATCTGCCAGCTTGCCGCCCTTATCAGCGTATACACGGTCTTTGGTTGCAATAGCACCGGTAGCTTCAACTGTACCATTGGTACCGCTGATGCTTACATACTTACCGTTAACATCACCAACCATAACATTATCGTTCAGGTTTACCTTATAAACCTTTTGGCCATCAACAGTGCTTTCTTCAACATTAGTGTTGGTGCCATTTACTACCTTGCTGTGCTTGCCTGCTTCGGTTGCTACTGCATTCAGCTGGCTGCCGTTTACTGCGTCAGTGGAATCTGCAGAAATCTTACCTGCTGCTACGCCGCTGATTTTACCGTCTTGGTCAATGATAACCTTATTATTGATTTTAGTATAACCATCTTGCAGATATACAGATGCACCCTTACCGTTAATTATACCTGCAGTACCTGCTGCACCATTCAGTGCCAGTTTTGCATCACCGTTGCTGATTGACTCAATGTCTTTCAAAGCATTGTTCAATTTAACGCTTACAGCAGTACCTTCATTGCTTACGCTGACGTTATTGTCACCGCTGAAGTCAACGAATGCACCTGGTGCTACGTTAGTACCGGCAGTAGCATTGCCATTAGTGGAAAGTGTCCAACCTGCATTAGCAGTGTCGCTTACTTTTTTCAGTTGGCTTACGTTTACTGCGTCAGTATCGGCAGTACCTGCTACTACGCCGGTAATCTTCTGATTATTAGCGTTCAGACCGTTGCTGGTGATATATGCCTTGCCATCGTAACCTACACCGTTGTTCTTATCCATAAAGAACTTGTCAGCTTTTACGCTGTCTACAGTCAAGTCTTTCTTCAATGCCAGACCAGCGTCAGTAATCTCAAGGTTCTTTTCGTTTTCCTTAAGCTTCACAGAAATTGCATTTTTGTTAGCCTCATCAATTGTAATGCCATTGCCTGCTGCATAAGTGGTGTCTTTTGCATTTATAGTATAAACATCTTGTCCATTTTCTCCTGTAGTTTTCTCTACAGATGTGATATTAGTACCTGCTTTTACCTCTGTCTTAGCAGTCTTCAACTGGCCATAGTTTACTGCATCTTTATCAGCTTCACCATTTGCTACGCCGCTGATTTTACCGGTATTGTCGATACCAACAACACCATTGATTGTGGTGCTGCCATTCATCATAACTACAGATGCTTGGCCGTTGGTAATACCTGCAATACCATTTCCCAAGGTTACACGGGAATTTCCATTAACTACACCGGTAACATTTTTCAATTCACTGGCAAGTTCAATTTTTACATTGTTGCCCTCGTTGCTAACAGTAATATTTTGATGACCGCCGGCATCCTTTTTACCGCTGAAATTAACGATTGCTTCAGATGCTACCTGATTTGCTGCACCGCCTTCAGTAGAAAGCTTCCAGCCTTTATTGGCATTTGCAGTTGCTTCTTTCAGTTGGCTTACGTTTACAGCATCGGTATCATCAACGCCTGCTTTAACATTGATAATCTGACGTTCAGCACCTTTACTGCCTACAGATACCGCATTAGCTCTGTCAGCAACGCTGCCAAATCCCAAAGCAACTCCGCCTTCACCGGTAACTTTGGCATTATGACCGAGAACAACAGCGTTATTAACAGTTGTTTCGGTTAATTTATCAGCAGAGCCGAAAATAACGTTATCCTTACCGCTTACTTTGTGATTATCACCGATAACCTTGTTGCCGTCTGCGGTAACTTTATTTTTAATACCGATTACAGTAACATCAGATGCTTCGGTAACAGTGTTTTGGTAACCATTAACAAAGTCATACTTGGCATCCTTAGCTTTAGTACCGGTTACTTTGTTCTGTACACCGGTCAGTTGGGAATATTTAGCGTAATCAGCCTTGTTGCCGCCGCCGATTGCCATTACAGAACCGCCTGCATATTGGCTGGACTGCATAGCTTCAATTGCTTTTTTCTGTGCTTCCGCAACAGAAACATTATTCCAGTTGGTTTTAATACCGATCTCTTCAACAGAGTTGGTAACCTCATTGCCGGTACCCCAGATTAATGCAGCATTGGCATTTTGTGTTCTGTTAGCAAAGCCAAGCACACTGCTGGCAACACCGCTGAATTCGCTATTGCTGGTTGCAGATTCGATGCTGTTCATCGAGCCATAAATGGTAGCACCTGTATTTCGAGCATCCTTGTCACCCTTACCGGAAGCAATAGATAATGCACCGGTTACAGCAGCCAAGGAGCCGCTATTATAAGCACCGGCACCAAGAGTGGTGGAATAAATACCATTATTATTGGTCATAGCATCCGCTAGTTTAATTTCAATATCACCCAGCTTACCGGTATAGGAATGATCTCCAAGCATAACAGAGCCTGTGCGTGCTACTGTATTTTTGCCAATAGCAATAGAGCCGGCTATTTTGGAACCGTCTGCCACTTTATATTTATAATATCCCACAAACGGAAGCCACTCTGCTCCAACTACGCCACCTTGGCCAAAATCCAGCAAATATTCTTTAGAACCGATTCTGGCATATTGATCCTTATAAGTGTATTCACCATTCCAGGCATGTGCATTCGGTCCAATAGCAATATCACCGCTTATGGTTTGTCCGCTAACACCATTCCAAACAGAAACATTTGCCTTATTACCAATGGTTACGTTCAAATCATCCGGTGCCAGATTAGCAGCCATCGCCGGTGCCATGCTTGCACAGGTCATCACACCTGTTGCAATCAGCATTGTCAACAGCTTTTACTGCCATGATTTTTTGCAATTTCGGAGACAACAACATATGCGTTGCGCGCCTCACTCCAAGTTACTTTGAATACTTTGTTCATCAATAATTTCTCCTTTCTCCCACATAAATAATATTATTTACATACGGTACGCGACACCTGCCGCGTGTGGAAACAAGTTAAACAACTATTGTATTAATTGTCCTGAGCCGATATTGCTGTTTTCTGCCATCCGCTATCCTGCAGCAGCACCGGGCAACAAGCCTTCGCAAAACAGCTTCAAGTACACTTGACGCTCTTTTTACTCCGGCTAACAATTATAATACATTTTTAATTATAGCACTTCCATTTGCTTTAAGCAATATGCGAACAGGTACTAATAGTTTAACTATATTATTTTTCAAAAAACCTTGTAAACCGCATGTTTACTAAGGTTGACGTGCTTTTGCAGGCCTTTTTTTGCAAAAGATTTTCGAAAAAATTTATTTTTATTTTAAAATTAGCTTTAACAAACTATCAACCGGCATTAGCGTTATCTTGCAAGAGAGTGTGTAAAATATTTAACATAGTTCTTCAAGACTTCCACATTACTCCTTCTCCCCCACACTCAACACCATTCCTGCAAGAGATTTTTGCAATATATTGCACTTTTCTCTTCTAAAATTGCCTTTTCCTTCCTAATATTCACCCTCAACACCGTTTCTGCAAGAGATTTCTGCAACATGTTGCACTTTTCTCTTCTAAATTCGCCACCCAAAACGCAAAAGCCCCCAAAGCAGGACAAGCCTGCTTCGAGGGCATTCAGGTTAAATTTTATTTTGCTTTCGGTCCCAAGCCGTACTTCTTCAGATAACGGTACAGGGTTACACGGCTGACATCAAGCATTGTTGCCAGCTTACTGATATTGCCGCCGGCAGATTTCCAGGCTGCAATAAAGGCTTCCTTGTCATACTTCCAAGAGCGCTCCAGAGTTTTGTCACCGGGCAGCTTAATGTTTTCTGCTTCGATGATGCTGCCGGGAGTGTGGAAGAAGGCCTGCTCGATAACACCCTGCAGCTGCTTGATGTTGCCCGGCCAGCTGCAGGACAGCAGCAGGGAAACAGCCTCAGGAGACAGGCGTTTTTGCGGCAGGTTGTGCTGTGCGGACATTTCCACCAGAATATGCGAAGCGATAACCTCGATATCCTTCACGCGCTCGCGCAGAGGTGGCACGCGCATGGTGGTATCAAGCACCAGCTCATACAGATTACGGGAGAAAAGTCCCTTATCTGCCAAGCGCTTGAGGTTGGAATCGCAGGCAGCAATTACGCGCACGTCGAACATACGCGGCTTGCCGCCCTTTTCCGTTGCCGGCAGGCCGTGCGTCAGCGCATCAGCCAGCTTGTCGCCCATTTCGAGCGGCAGCTTTTCTACCTCATCAAGGAACAGCGTACCGCCGATAGCAAGCTCCAGCTTGCCTGCGGACTGCTGTCCGTCCTCATTGGTTCCGAAGAATTCGGCCTCCAGCTCTGCCAAGGATGCGTTGTGGCATTTTACCGCAATCAGCGGAGCGGCAGCGCGCGGGCTGGCCTGATGAATGCCGTGTGCCAGGCGCTGCTTGCCGGTACCGGGCTCACCCTGCAGCAAAATGTTATGGTCGGTGCGGGCAACGCGGCTTGCCTTATGCTGCAGCGCCAAAAATTCGCTGGTTTCGCCAACCATGCTGTACAGGCTGTAACGGCTGCTGTAACCGGTTGCATGGGCGATGGTTGTTTTCAAATCCTCAATGGACATGGAAAGCACCAAAGCACTTTCTACCTCGCTGCCAACCTTAATAGGCATAACAGTGGTAATATCCTCAAAGGTTCTGTCTTGGGTAATCCAAGTGATTTCACGACGCTGCGTTGCTACGCCGTGCAGCGCTTTTTTGATAGGAATATGCTCGTAGTTCAGGAACACGTCCTCCAAGCGCTCATGTCCTTCCAGACGCTTACGGCCGTTTTCGTTGCAGTATTTCACGCTGCCATCCTTGCCAAGCCAGTAAACGGTTACAGGCAGCTGCTCCATCATAATGCGGTTGATGCTCCAGGCCTCCAGCATGTTCAGGTGCTGCTCGATGGAATATTTCATCGTCATCAGCAGGCTCAAAAGCAAATCATAGGGCAAATCGTTCTGATCCAAGGAAAAGAAGGAAATAATATAGCGGATTTTGCCGTTTACGCAAATAGGCGCACTGCAGGCATCGCCTGAATGGCTGTCCTTAATCCACATTTCCGGGCCGAACATCAAAAAGGGCACGTTATGCTCACGCGCAATGCTGATGCTGGAGGTACCAACATCCTCCTCCAGCACGCGCATACCCTGAATATCCTCGATAATGCGTTGGAAGAACGGCATAGCGTAGTTTTTGATTACATAGCCGTTTTCATCAATCAGCAGCATGCTCAGGTTATGGATATTGAAATGCTGCTTGCTTTGCTCATAAAGACCGTCAACGTATTTGACGATGAATTCATGCGTCTTTTGGTGTGCGATAATCTCTTCGCGGCTCAGCTTATTGATTTTGGGCATGGTTTCGTGCGGCAGATGCATAGCACGGCAACGCTGCCAGCTGTCGGCAACCCACGGATGCACGTTGGGGTCAACAATGCCCTCTTCCATAAACTTTCTGTAATAAGCAGCCAGCTTATCCTTATTTCTTCTCTCACGAATCATGTTTTATACCCTCCCCAGCTGTCCGGCAGTCGGCTGCCGTCAGCAGAACTTTTATTTATAAACCTCGCCGTTCGTAATCAACACCCGGCGTGCTCCATAATAGCGTTGTTTCCAGTAATCGTCCTTCAACGACGAAAGCATTACACCCTTGGACGAGGATGCGCTCCAAAATTGTCCGTCACCGGCATAAATACCCACATGCGATGCGCCTGCGGCGTAGGTGGTAAAAAATACCAAATCACCGGGCCGCAGCTGCTTCTGCGTTACAAAAATCCCCTGTAACGCCTGCTCGTCTGCCAAGCGCGGCAGCTTAGCCTTGCAGTCCTTAAATACATGCTGCACATAGCCGGAGCAGTCAAAGCCCTTGGTCGTGGTTCCGCCGAACACATAGGGAACACCCTTGTATTTGGCAGCACGGCTGACGATTTCCTTGCCCTTAACCTTGGGGATGCCCTCCTTGGCAAAGGCCTCCCAGGTCAGCTTATGATAGGTTGCATCATTCAGCTCGCCGTCCGCCTTCAGCTTGTGCTGCTTCTGGAAGCTTTTCAGCGCAGTGCTGGTAGCCTCCGTCATGCGTCCGCTGGGGCGCTCGTCACTGAAGCCCAGCACCTGCAGCTTTTGCTGTGCCACCTTCAGGCGCCAGTTGCTTTGCTGCACCTGCACCTTGGACTGTTTTTCCTTCGTTTTTTTAGACTTTTTAGCAGCGGCTTTCTTCACCTTTTTCTCAGGCTTCGCCTGCTTTTCGGCCTTAACTTCGACAGCAGGCTTGGCTGCGGTATCGGTTTTGACGGCAGCAGGCTCCGGCACCGCCCTCACAGGCCGCGCCTCGCTTACGGCCGGCGGCGTTGCCACCGGTGCCTTATGCGGTTTGTTGCTGACAATAGGCGCTGCAGCCTGTGCCTGCCACGGCAGGCTGCAGGCCAGCATGATTACGGTCAGCACAGAAGCCAGCTTCTTTTTCATCTTCATCAGCCCCGCTCAAATACAAAATTAAAAATTAATTGTAGTTATATACGTCCCAGCTTTTCAGCTTGCTCAGCTGAGCAATACTGTAATCAATATCGCGCAGCAGACGCTGCTTGTCATGCGGCAGCGTTGCTGCCAGCTGAACGTAGTTCGATACATGGTTGCTACGGAAGAGGCAGTGCCTGTCCGCAGGTAAATCTATATTCTCTATTATCAGCTTCAGCTCGCGCATCAGTCCTGCCGGTGAAAGCGGATTGAATTTGCCTGCCTCGTACTGCTCCAGCAGCTCACTGCCGCGGTACAGCATCAGGCAAAGTGCACTCAAATGCGTCGGCTTGATAATATTAATCGCCTTAGCAGTTGCCAGTGCGTGGCGTTCGCTGCCCTCCGCACCTGCCAGACCCAGAATAATCATCATGGAAAGCTTCATGCCGCTGGCGGTAACTCTGCGTCCCGCTTCTACCGCCTGTTCGGCATCAACACCCTTGTTGACAGCCTTCAGCGTAGCATCGTCGCCTGTTTCCATGCCGTAATACAAAAGCTTCAGGCCTGCTTCCTTCAGCTGGCGCAGCTCCTCCTCGCTCTTGCGCAGGATATCCTTTGGCGCAGCATAGCTGGCAACGCGCTGCAGATGCGGAAACTGCTCGCGCAGTACCTGCAGAATTTTCAGCAGCTTGGCCGTAGGCAGCACCAAAGCATCGCCGTCCGCCAAAAAGACGCGGCACACCTTATTCTTGCCGTAATGGGCCGCCAGTGCAATCTGACGGGAAATTTCTTCATCCTTCAAAATCTGAAAGGGAACACCTCTGTACATGTTGCAGTAGGTGCATTTATTATGTGCGCAGCCGCGCGTAACGCGCAAAATAAAGCTGCGTGCCTCACTGGGAGGTCTGAAGACTGGTGTGTCATATGAATCAAAAAACATTTCTACTATTCTACCTCATTTTACTTTGATTGATTTGGCGCCAGTTTGAGATCTCAGAGATTTTGTAAATTATAATACACTTTAATATTATTATACTAGATTTTTCGCCATTTGTAACGTCCAACTGAAAACTTTTTGTTACTTTTTTTACAGAGATTTTGTGAAACATTGTCAGAGTGTAAAATAACTGTGATTTCCCGCGCCTGCAGGCAACGGCAAGGACACTTGGGCAGGCAAAAACGGACGTAACAGCATATACCCGCACAAAAAAATACGCCTGCGGTCACAAACAACAGCATCGCCGCAGGCGCACCAAGGAGGCTGACACAGGTCAGCCTCCGATGCTTCATATTATTTTTTCGGTAAGCATAACGCTTTACAGCATCAGCTTATCATTTGCGTTTTCTGCGCAGGAAGAAGAAGGCAGCACCACCGATGATAATAACGCCGCCGATAATCGTCAGCCAGCCAAAGCCGTCATCGTCATCCTCATTTTCTTCCTCATCCTCGGCAGCAGGCAGCTCCGCCGTGCCCACAGCCACCGGCCACTGGCTCTTCATCTCGCCGTGGACTGCCGTGACGGTAACAACGCCGTCAGCCTTGCCGATCAGCTTGCCATCTTCGATAACGGCAATTTTCTCATCGCTCACGCTCCACTCCGGTGTTACACCGTCAGCCTCTCCCACAACGTAGGCCTCCAGCTTCAGCGCCTCGTCTATTCCCAAGTGCGCCGGCAGATTCGGAGCCTCCAGCTTCGGCTCATAGGCAGTAATCTGCGTCATAAAGGCCTTTTCGCCCTTTTCCAGCAGCAGCTTGCCGGTAATCGTCGCAGTTCCCGGCTTCACAGCCAAAAGCTGCACATCGCCGTCCACCTTCACTATATCACTATTGGAAGAATGCAAATCAGTTACATTATAGCCTACACAGCCCGGCAGCGAAGCAACTATGCGTGTACGCTCGCCCACCTTCAGGCTGGCTTCCTCCGGAGCCACCGTCACCAACGGACTAAGCTCGGAAGCTGCGGTTGCAGGCAGGTCGGGGGCATCCTCGTCACCCTCCAGCTCGCCGCTTTCGATTGCAGGGCCTTCCAGCTCCTCCTCCTCTACAAGCGGTGCTCTTTTGGCAGCCAGCATATTGATCGGGTCACCGTAAATAAGGCTTACCTCATCCTCTTTATCGTTGCGGTACACAGCGCTCAAATCGGCAGCTACCAAAAATTTGGCGATAACCTTGCCCTCATCATCAAGCGCCGTCAGCTGATAGAACCAGCCGTCCACAGGCTCCTCCGCATAGAGCAGCTTATAATCATCGGCATCCTCCGGCAAGCCCGTCTGCTTTTCCGGCAGGCCGGCAAGCAGCGCGGCGGCGGCAGCCTCGGATACATCAAAGCTGTCCTCGTTGAATCTGTATTCACCCTGAACATCAAGCGGCAGCGGTCCATCCTGATAGGCGGTAATACTCTTGTCCTTCAGTACGAAGCGCAGCTCTACCGTATCATTATTTTGGTACTCTACCTCGGCAATACCATCGCCATCTTCATTAATTTCAAAAACACCGGCAGTAACGAAATCCTCCGCACTATCCTCTTCCTCGCTGCCACGCATAACCTTCAGCTCGTAAAGATATTTATCATCACCCAAGGGTTTGATATTCAGCACGCCGTTATTATACTGGCTGCTTTCTGTCCACACATAGCAGCCTGCCGTATTCTTCCAGTCATTTTTGGAGGCGGCGCCTGCCAGCAGCGTCAGGCTGCACAGCAGCAGGGTAAGCATAACAGTTACGATAATACGCATCATTTTTTCTTTCATTATGCTCCCCTCCTCAAATGCTCAGACGGAATTTGGCAGTTTTGGGATTAACGCCATCCATCCAATACTTCACGGTATATACGCCCTTAGCACATTTTTTGCCGCTGTTGCCGCTCGCCCAGCCGTTCCAGCTGAAGGCAAAATCCTGATTGGCATTTCTTGCCTTATATTTCGTGCTATAGACCAGCTTGTTGTTTTTATTGAAAATCTGGGCATAGCAGGTCTTGCCCGTAGAATTGTTCTTTTTGAAATACAGGCGCTGGTAAACATCGCCGTTGCCCTTGCGGATAATCTTGGACGCACGGAACTGCATTTTGCTCTGCGGCTTGTAGCTGATGTTGACCGTCTTTTTAACCGCACCGCCCTTACCGAAGCTGCTGGTCGTTACCAAGCGATATCTGCCCGGCTTCAGGTTTTTCATATCATAGCTGTAGGGTACAAAGCGGAAATATTTATCACCGTCATAGTACCATTTTTTCAGCTCGCGCTGCTTCCAGCGCACAACAACCTTATTATCCTTGTTGAGCAGCACCGCCTTATCCTTCATAGGCCCTTTGCCCTCTACATAGCGCTGCACATTCAGCTTGGTACCGTTTACCTTAATAGTTGTTTTGTACTGCGTCGCCGCCCACGCCAATGCCGTAAAAGCCACGAGCATCGCCAGGCACGCCCCGAGCACTGCCTTCAGCCGTTTCATTTTTCCGCCTCCTAACCGCCGGATATAAAAAGACCCGGCATATACTTCTTCATTTAAAGTATATACCGGGTCAAGAATAACTATAAGTAACCTTTAGTTAAGAGTTTGGGAAAAAGCGCTCCAGCTGATGTCTTTTATTTTTGGCCGCCGCATCAATCTGCAGCTTGGCAAAAATTTTGTTGAGATATTGCTTAATCGTCCCCTCCGACAGCGACAATCTTTGCGCAATCTCCCTGTTCGTATGGCGTGCCGCCGCCAGCTGCGCTATCTGCAGCTCCTGCTCCGTCAGCTCCTGCAGGCCTGCTTCGGCAAAGCGTGCGGACATAATCTGTCCCCGGCCCGCTTCCAGCTGCTGCCCCAGGTGCAGCGCCGCTGCCGCCGCTGCCGAGTATTCACCCTGAGCCTCCTGCTCCAGATAAGGACGCAGCAGAGCTATGTTCTGTGCCAACGGCAGCACAAGCTTATCCGCCTCAGCCATTGCCAGCGCCTGCTTCAGCGAAGCGCGGCAGCTCGTTACATCGCCTCTGCCGGCAAAGGCCGCCGCCCTTTGCACCTGCAAATACAGCAGGCACAAAAAATTACTGTAGGGACGGCATTCCTGCTCCCAGTCGGACCAGCGCACCAAAAGCTCCGTATACTGCCCTTGTGCCAGCAGGCACTGGGCACTGATATAGTTGCGGCAGGGACGCGCAGGATAAAGCACCGAAGGCTGCTGTCCGTTTCCGTCCGTCAGCCAGCTTGGTATATATTCCGGCTTGCCCAGCAATGCATAGTAAAAGCCGGCGCACATATCGGCAGTATTCAGCAGCATGCTCTGCTTCCAGGGCTGCAGCTGCCACTGATGGCGGCTGTACGCCTCCGCCTTACTGCTGTAAACGCCGCGGAAAAGATCGCGCTGCATCTCCAGAAAATCACAGCAGATAGTAATGCACTCCTGCCCATGCTTTTCCGCCTGATAATACGCCTTCTGCAGAGGCATATCCACTTCGTCAATGCGTCCCTGCAGCAAAAGTGCTTCCGCCTCCGTCAGCTCGGCGGCTCCGGCACCGTGCCAGCCGCTTAGCAGATAGTACGGCGGCATGCATTCCTGCATATCCTCCACCGTCTGCCGCAGACTGCAGCCCGTGCGCAAATACAGCCCCAGAACACTGGGAGCGCCGAAGGTCCAGATGCCCTGCTTGCTGAGTGTCTGCGGAGCACCGCTCAGCAGCTTGTAGGCACGCCTGTGATGCTCGCTCATACCGGTAATGCTGTTGAAGGCCAAAAAGCTCAGAATAACCTCCAGCTCGCCGTAATAATTATCGCGCTCGCGCTGGCTGAGGGCAGTGTTGCGCTCCAGCGCCGTCACGTACCATTCCTTGACCTGCAGCATTTCCGGCACCATATTCAGCGAAAACATGCGGCGCATAATTATCAGCACCGCCTGCGGATACTGCCACAAGATTTCCGGCGGACATTCGCGCAGCCAGTCGAAAAGATGCTGCCTGTGCTGCGGGCGCATCGACCAGTCGCGCAGCTGCTGCACTGCAGCCAGCAGGCCGTCAAAATCACGGCCGCGGTACAGCCAGTCCAGCGCTTCCTCGTACTCCTTCTGCTGCGCGTACCATTGTCCCAAGCGACGGAAGTACCTTTGCTGCTCAGCCTCCGGCAGCAGGCCGAAGGCATGGCGCGTTGCCTGCTTCAGCATATGGTGACACCGCAGTCTGCCGTTGGCCAGCCTGATGATAAAGGCGTTGCATTCCAGCAGCCTGCTTACAGACTCTCTGCAGCTTGCGCCATAGGCATAGGCCACCTGCTCCGGCGTAAATTCCTCCGGCTGCCCCATAAGCAACAGCAAGCGCTGCTGCTCCGACGGCAGCGGCCGCAGCAGTACATTGGCTATCATCTCATAAACGCTGCCTGTATCAAGGCAAAAGCGCTGATACCTGTCGTAGTTCAAAAAATTAAGATAGGTAACGGAAAACCAGCCCTCGCAGGCCTCATGCAAAGCATCCAGCTGCTGCGTTGTAAGCTGCAGGCCGCATCTGCTGCTGTATTCCGCCAGCTCGTCACGCTGCAGCGCCAGGTCATGCTTATCAAGGCAAAAGACCTTACGTCCCAGCTCCAGCAGACGGCTGCCATCAAAAATCTGCCCTCTGCTGACAAGCAGCAAGTGCAAATCAGCAAAGCCTGCCTTGCTCAGAGCAAAGAGAAAATCAATCGCCTCGCTGCTTTCCAGCAGATGCAAATCATCTATAAACCAATAGACAGGCTCCTGCGGCAGCAGCTGACGGAACAGCTCCAGTACCAGCGTTTTGGCGTTGGCATCGGCAGGTAAAGACTGCTGCAGCAGCGCAGAGCCCAGCTCCGTACCCTGCCAGCTGTGGCACACTCCCTGCCAGAAGGCTTCGGCACCGGCGCCGTAAATGCTTTGGCGCAGCACCTTTTTGCCGCAGCGCTCCTGCTCCTGCAAAAAGTACTGCACTGCCAGTGTTTTGCCATAGCCCATGGGAGCAACAACCAGCGTTGTTCCCGCTGTCTGCAGCTCTGCCAAAAGCTCTTTTATTCTCTTGGAATAATATAAATTATTGAGCCTTTTCATAGTGTTTTTACTTAATTACGTTCTGCGGTGCTCCCGCCAGCCATTTTTCGATGTTGGCAAAAACGATATCGGCACGTGCAGCCAGTGCTTCAGCGCTGGCGAAGGCCACGTGCGGTGTCAGCACGGTGTTCTTTGCATGGCACAGAGGATGCTCCGGTGCAATCGGCGGCTCGCCCTCAAACACATCAATGCCTGCGCCCGCCAATCTTCCTTCGTTCAGCGCCTGTGCCAGCGCCTCGCTGTCCACAACAGAACCGCGCGCAGTATTCAGCAGTACGGCAGTCGGCTTCATCTTAGCAATAGCCTCGGCATTAATCAGTCCGCGTGTTGCATCCGTCAGCGGCACATGCAGGCTGACAAAATCGCTGGCAGCCAAAAGCTCATCCAGACTTACATAGCTTACACCGTCAGCCTGCAGCTCTGCCTTCGGGGTACGGCTGTAGGCCAGCACCCTGCAGCCGAAGGCAGCGGCAATCTTCGCCACTCTGCTGCCAATCGCACCGGTGCCGACTACGCCGAAGGTCTTGCCAAACAGCTCAAAGCCTACCAGGCCATCCTTCGTTCCTGCCTGACGGCAGCGTGCATCACAGGGAACGATGTTGCGGATAACGCTGATAGCCAGGCCGAAGGTCAGCTCTGCTACCGCATTGGTGGAATAGCCTGCGGCATTGCACACTAAAATTCCGCGCTCACGGCAAGCAGCCAGCTCAATGTGGTCTACGCCGGTAAAGGCCACGGAAAGCATTTTTAAATTAGGGCAGGCGTTAATAATCTCCGCACTCAGCGGCTGGTTGGCCAGCATGATAATATCGGCCTGCTGCACACGCGCCAGCAGCTTCGTCTGGTCTGTTTCCTTTGCGGTATAATAAACGAAATCATGGCCTGCAGCCTGCAACGGCGCTGCCAGTGCATTTATCTGTTCCATCTTTACGCCTAACGGCTCCATAACTACTATTTTCATCAAGGCACCTCCGAAAAAGTCTGTAAAATCTTTGCTTATCACTTACATATTACTACCGCAGGAATTGATTAGCAAGGAGGAAATTTCCAGGACTATATTCTGTTTTGCCGGAATTTGTATCCGCAAATACAAAAAAGCCGTTCTTCTTTCGAAGAACGGCATATTTTCGTTGGTGATCCACCCGAGACTCGAACTCGGGACACCCTGATTAAAAGTCAGGTGCTCTACCAACTGAGCTAGTGAATCATTTGTCGCCATAAATTAGCAACATTAATAGTATACAGACTAACACAAGGAAAGTCAAGTACTTTTTAAAATATTTTTGCTGTTTTTTCAGCAGCCTAAGCTTACAGCAGCTCTTTCAGAACGATGGTCTGCTCACGGTTAGGACCAACGGAGATAATACCCAGCTCAACACCGGATACCTCGCTGATTTTAGCCAGATATTTCTTAGCGTTTTCCGGCAGCTCGTCATAGTTGCGGATGCCGCTGATATCTGTCATCCAGCCGTCGAACTCTTCGAAAATCGGCTCAACCTTAGCCAGAACGTTCAGGCTTGCAGGAATGCGTTTGAGAACCTCATCGCCAATCTTGTAGCCAACGCACATTTTAATCTTCGGCATTTGGTCGAGGATATCCAGACGGGTAATTGCCAGATAATCAAGGCTGTTCAGACGTGCGCTGTAACGCAGCATGAAAGCATCCAGCCAGCCGCAGCGACGCGGACGACCGGTTACGGTGCCGTATTCATGGCCGGTTTCGCGGATTTGGTTGCCGGGGCCGTCGGTATCCAGCAGCTCGGTGATGAAGGGACCTTCGCCAACGCGGGTGGTATAAGCCTTAACTACGCCGACAACATGGTCGATGAAGCGGGGACCTACGCCACTGCCGGTGCAGGCATTACCTGCAGTCGGGTTGGAGCTGGTAACATACGGATAGGTACCATGGTCGATATCAAGGAAGGTAGCCTGTGCGCCTTCAAACAGAACGTTTTTGCCGGCGCTGAACAGCTCATCCATAACAACGCCGGTGTCGGCAACATACGGACGCAGCTCTTCTGCATAAGCCAGGTATTCCTTCAGTACGGTATCATAGTCAAACGGTTCTGCACCGTAAATTTTGGTGATAATAGCATTTTTTGCTTCCAGATTAACCTTCAGCTTATCAGCAAAGGTTTCGGGCTCCATCAGATCGCAGATACGGATGCCTACGCGAGCAACCTTATCCATGTAGCAGGGGCCGATGCCGCCTTTGGTGGTGCCGATTTTGTGATTGCCCAGTGCTTCCTCCTGCAGCTCATCAAGACGTTGATGATACGGCAGAACAACGTGTGCACGGTCAGAGATAACCAGATTGCTGCAATCAATGCCCTTTTCCTTCATACCGGCGATTTCAGCCAGCACAACGCCGGGGTTGATTACAACGCCATTGCCCAGAACGTTAGTCTTATCATTGAACAGTACGCCGGAGGGCAGCAGACGCAGCTTATAATTAATGTTGTTAACTACAACGGTATGGCCTGCATTGGAGCCGCCGCTGTAACGAACTACAGCGTCAGCCTTTTGCGCCAAATAGTCAACAATTTTACCTTTACCCTCATCGCCCCATTGGGCGCCTAAAACTACAACAGATGACATTAGCAGTCACTCCTTATCAAAATTATAAACCAAATCTAGCAAAAATCTCGTCAACGTGGCGCAGCATCGGTTTCGGATCGAAGCAATGCTCAACCTCTTCGTCGGTCAGATATTTCTTGATATCCGGGTCAGCTTCAACGTTGGTCTTGAAGTCAGCGCCTTGCAGCCAACGTGCCATAGCGTTGCGTTGTACCCATTTGTAAGCGTCCTCACGCAGTACGCCTTTGGTAACCAGAGCAATCAGCAGGTTTTGGCTGAAAATCAGACCGCCGGTTTTGTTCATGTTGGCAATCATTGCATCAGGATATACCAGCAGCTTGTCGATGATGTTGGAGAATTTACGCAGCATATGGTCCAGAGCAATAGTTGCGTCCGGCAGAATAACGCGTTCTACGGAAGAATGGGAGATATCGCGTTCATGCCACAGGGTTACATCCTCCAGAGCTGCTACTGCATAACCGCGCAGCAGGCGAGCCATACCGGAAACCTTTTCACAGGTGATAGGATTACGTTTATGCGGCATAGCGGAAGAACCCTTTTGGCCGGGTGCAAAATATTCTTCAGCTTCACGGATATCAGTACGCTGCAGGTTACGGATTTCGGTTGCCATCTTATCCAGAGAGGAACCGATGATTGCCAAAGTAGTCATGAAATGTGCATGACGGTCACGTTGGATAACCTGGGTTGCCAGGCGTACCGGAGTGAGCTCCAGCTTTTCGCAGACATATTTTTCTACAAACGGATCGATGTTGGAGTAAGTGCCTACAGCACCGGACAGCTTGCCGACTGCCATCATTTCACGCGCTTGTTTCAGACGTTCAATGTCACGCTCGATTTCAGCGGACCACAGCAGGAATTTCATACCGAAGGTCATCGGTTCTGCGTGGATGCCGTGAGTACGGCCGATCATAACGGTATATTTGAATTCAGCGGCACGACGGCGCAGAATTTCATGGAAGTTTACCAGATGACGCATAATCAGGTCTGCGGATTGTACAGTCATATAGCACAGTGCAGTATCCTTTACGTCACTGGAGGTCAGGCCTTTGTGAATGTATTTGGACGCATCGCCTACATACTCAGCCACATTAGTCAGGAAAGCAATAACATCATGGTTGGTAACTGCTTCAATTTCCTTAATGCGGTCCAGACGGAAGTCAGCCTTCGTCTGAATATCCTTCAGCGCTTCGTCAGGCACAATGCCCAGTTTGTTCATAGCCTCGCAAGCCAGAATTTCTACCTTCAGCATGGTACGGAATTCATTTTCGAGTGTCCAGATATTACCCATTTCAGGATGAGTATAACGATCAATCATTTTTGTATGCCTCCCAAGACAATTTTATTCATGAAAAAACATCTGAAAGCCACAGATATTACCTTCAGATTCTTCACTACACTTTGTTGCATAAATATCATATCATTTTCCGCGTCTTATCGCAAGCTTTATGAACATTTTTTGTTGATTTTAGGTAAAATATTCGGTTTTTCTTCGCAGCTTCCTTGTAAGCTTTTTTACACTTATCAGAAAAAATCTTTTGCCAAGAGAATAATTTTCACGCTTTTAACCCCCATCAGGCAATGCTCCATGCAATACTCAAAAAGTCCCGAGATGTTAAAATCCCGGGACTTTTATTATGTCGCTGTATTTTATGCTCAGCTTTCGCGCTTCGTAAAGCCGACAAACTTGGTGAACTGCTTCTGGAAGAACAGATTAACGGTATCTACCGGACCGTTACGGTGCTTGGCTATAATCAGCTCGGTATGCTTGTTTTCCGTTTCCGGATTGTAGTAATCCTCGCGGTACAGGAATGCTACGATATCCGCATCCTGCTCCAGAGAACCGGATTCACGCAGGTCACTGAGCATGGGACGCTTAACCTGACGCGATTCAACACTACGGCTCAGCTGTGACAGCGCCAGTACCGGCACATCCAGCTCACGCGCCAAAGCCTTCAGTGAGCGGGAAATTTCCGAAACCTCCTGCTGACGGTCGCCGGAATAATTGCGCTTGCCGCTGCCCTGCATCAGCTGCAGGTAATCGACTACAATCAAATCCAGACCATGCTCTGCCTTCAGGCGGCGCGCACGGCTGCGCATATCCATCGCCGTAATGCCCGCCGTATCATCAATATAGATTTTCGCACGGCTCATCGTATCGCAGGCATCCCAAAGGTGCGTCCAGTCCTCGTCATGCATCTCGCCTACGCGCAGCCGCTGGCTGTCGATGCCCGCTTCGGCGCACAGCATACGGTTAACCAGCTGCTCCTTGCTCATTTCCAGGCTGAAGAAGGCTACACTGCGCGGTTCGCCGCCGATAACCTTGTGCGCACGCAGCGCTACGTTCTGCACAATGTTCAGCGCCAGCGCAGTTTTACCCATGGAAGGACGCGCTGCCAGAATAATAAAATCGGAAGGATGCAGACCGCTCGTCAGCTTGTCCAAATCCGCAAAGCCTGCCGGCAGACCTGTAAGACCGCCCTTGTTCTGCAGCAGACTTTCGATGCTCTGCACGCTGTCCATCAATACGTCGTTAATTGCTGTAAAATCCGTCTTTTTCTTGCGGTTGGAAATCTCCAGAATGCGGCTTTCCGCAGTATCCAACAGCGTACCGACATCCTCATTGGCCTCATAGCCCATAGCCGCAATTTCGGTAGAAACGCGCACAAGCTGACGCAGAACCGATTTTTCGGCAACAATATCCGCATGGTATTTGACGTTGGCCGCCGTCAGCACCACATTCGCCAGACTGGTGATGTAGGCAATGCCGCCGATGTCCTCCAGTTTATTGTCACGCTTGAGGATTTCCGTAACAGTAACCATATCTACTGCTTCATTTTTATTATAAAGCTCCAGCATCGCACTAAAGATAACGCGATGCGCTTCGCGGTAAAAATCATCCGCCGACAGCACTTCGGTCGCCTTGGCAATAGCTTCTTTATCAATAAGCATCGCGCCAAGCACAGCCTGCTCCGCTTCTATATTTTGCGGTGGCACTCTTTCTTCAATCACTCGCTTCTACCTCCTGTCAGTAATCTTTTCATTCATATTATTATACATTATTTGCTACAAAGCTGAAAGCTTTTTATTTGAACAGTATCAATGCTAAAGCAAAAACAACCTCCCGCAAGCAATAGCCTAAGGGAGATTGTTCGTATAATTTTTCCTATTAAAAGCTACAGCGCCACCTCAGCGAACTCTGTGCCCTCCTGCTCCAGCTCTATCTGCTGATTGAGGTTCTCTGTCAGCCAAGCCTCGGCCTCTGCCTTTTGCTCCGCGCGCATTTTGAGGATAACCTTTGCGCGCAGGTCATACTGCACATCGGCAATCTCAAAAAGCTGCTGCTGATAAAGCACATTCAAAATGCGTCCGACACTGTTCACATCATATAAAAAGCTGTAATAGCCCAGCAAAATTTTCTGCGCCAGGCCAGCTTCCTTCACCGCGCCTGCCACGCTGCCGCTGTAAGCGCGCACAAGCCCGCCTGCGCCCAGCTTAATACCGCCGAAGTAACGTGTCACCACGGCTGCTGTTTCCGTCAGTCCGTTTTTGCGCAGCACCTCCAACATAGGAATGCCGGCAGTACCACTCGGCTCGCCATCGTCACTGGAGCGCTGTGCCAGGTCATCCACGATATAGGCGGAGCAGTTATGCGTTGCATCCCAGAACTCTTTTTTTACGGCCTTAATGAACTCCTGGGCCTCCGCTTCGCTGTGAACCTTTTTCAGCGAGCAGATAAAACGTGATTTTTCAATCACAATTTCTTTGCGGTAATCTCTGCTTATAGTATACAAGTAGCGTACCTCCGTCCGTATTTTTCGCAATTTATATTAACATTATAACACAATTCTGCTGTTTTTAAAATTTTTTACCGTTTTTTACAGCAAACTCTTTATTTCCTCTTCTGTCTTTGTTATAATAGTGGACATTACAGACAAAGGAGAGAGCATTGCCGCTACTCTCTAAAATTATTATTTTTTTATTAAGGGAAAGAGGTAATTTCATAATGAAACAATTTTGTGCTTTAATCGGCAAATTCTTTGGCATCATCGCCATCGTTTTTCTGGTTCTCGGCCTGACTATGCCGCAGAACTTTTTGTGGGTATTAGGTAAGGTGCATGGCATCAGCGTCCTGAGCTGTATGCTCGGCATTGTAATGTTCGGTATGGGCACCACGCTGAACCTGAAGGATTTTGCGTTGGTACTCAAACGCCCGCTTGATATTCTCATCGGCTGCTGCGCTCAGTATTTCGTAATGCCCTTCCTGGCATACCTGCTGTCCGTTGCCTTTAATCTGGACCCGGCACTGACTACCGGCGTTGTACTGGTAGGCACCTGCCCCGGCGGTACCTCCTCCAACGTAATCACCTTTATGTCCAAGGGCGACGTTGCACTTTCCGTAACCATGACCAGTGTTTCCACTGTGCTTTCTCCGATTCTGACTCCATTCATCACCTACATGATTATCGGTGAAAAGATTAACTTCGATCCGGTAGGCATGTTCTGGAGCATCGTTCAAATCGTTATTCTGCCTATCTGCTTAGGTTTGGCTGTTAAATCCTTCCTGCCCAAGTTGGCCGAAGCAGCAACCGACTATCTGCCGGCTGTATCCTCCATTGCAATTTCTCTGATTATCGCAGGTGTTATCGGCGCCAGCCGTGACCTGATTCTGAAGGCTCCCGGCCTGATTCTGCTGGTAGTTATTCTGCATAACTGCTGCGGTTACGCTCTCGGCTTTGCCATCGCCCGCTTCACCGGCCTCAGCTGGAAAAAGGCTGTTGCCTTGTCCATCGAGGTTGGTATGCAAAACTCCGGTCTGGCAACCGGCCTGGCAAAAGCACATTTCGCTGCTTTGCCTGCCGCAACCGTTCCCGGTGCAGTTTTCTCCGCATGGCACAATATTTCCGGTGCACTCCTTGCGTGGGCTTACCAAAACTACCTGAATCCGAAATTTGATCCGGATTACGCTAAGGAAGAAGCTGCAGAAGCAGAACCTGCCAAGGCTTAAGTTAAATTTGACCTGAATATTATTAATCCCCTTGAGCTTGAAAGCCCAAGGGGATTTTTGTCTGCCAATAATCAACCGAAATTGAAGTTACATATTCACGTACTGCTGAATATACTCAAAAAGCATATCCGCACCTCTTTCGCCCATGAACGGCAAATGCTTGGCAATAGTCCTGTGACTGAAGCATGGGTGGCTCACGCAGATTTTAAGGTTTGTCGCATCAGTCTTGGCAATAGTATCCTCATCAGCCATAACAAGACAATGACGAATATCCTTCAGCAGCTGCAGATATTCCTTCTCTTCCTTAAAGTACTCTATGCCTGCTTCTGCTGCAGCGCCCGTTATTTTATGCATACACACGCTATGAGCAATATTAAATCTGAGCTCCTTGAAAAAGTCACCCAAGCCTTTGACTGTATCATAATCGCCCTTTAAAAATACTGTACCCGGAGTTCTGCTCAGCAGCGGAGAATTTAAAAGCATTTTCAGTCTGCGGTTCTTTTCCGCTAAACGCTGCAGCATAGCTTCCTTAACCGGCTGGCCTATAACCGCTGCAACGCTATTTAAAAACTCTGTCGTCTGACTATAGCCGTAAGGCGGCAGATAAACATAAGGCGTACCGGTAACGCTTTGCAGATATTCCGCACACGGAAGCGCTTCGGCAGCCAAAATAATATTCAGCTCGGCGCTGCCAAGCTCGGCAATCGCCTTCGTAGTCGTATTCATTGCAAAACAATGCAGCAGCTCATAGCCAAAGGCTTCACGCAACAGGCTTTCTATTTCGCAGATATCGGATTCTGCTCTGTAATGCAGCGGCGAAGCACCTAAAATATTATACCGCTTGCTTTGCTTGACAGGAGCAGTCTGTACAAACAGCTCGGCCAGCTGCAGGTATATTTTTCGCAAGCCTGCGCTGTAATCAGCGCCCAGCCCAGAGGTATTTACCGGAATCAGCCTGCTCTGCACCTCGCTCTGCAGGCTGTCACAAATTCCCACGATATCCGTACCGATAATAGAGGTTACAGAAGAAGTAAGCACAAAAATAGCCTTGGGCGAATATAACGCATCCAGCTCAAAAATACCTCTTTCCAGATTCTCGGTGCTGCCCATAACGATATCACTGTCATCTACACCGGTGGTAAAAAGTCTGTTGGGATAATCCTGCCCCAGCTTATTAAAAAAATTCATGCTGAAATGTGTTGTTCCTTCCGGACCATACTCCAACACAACAGCATCCTCAATATTCAGCAGCGTGCTGATTATTGCCATCCTGTCAGACGGCACCGGAAAATTTCTTATCAAAGCCATATTCACTTCTCCTCTATTTGTGTCTGCGTAAAATCCAGCAAACGCTTAAGCAAGCCGAAACAGCCTGCAAAGCCCAGTACATCCTGTCCCGGCATACTGTCTATACCGAAAATTCCTTTTCTTTCCAGGCTGTCGGTAAAGCTTCTGCCTATATATAGCTGAGGCTTTAATTTATCATAGACAAATTCCATCGCTGCCAGATTGGCACTCTTGCAGATATAAGGGTCCGCATATTGCAGCAGCTCTTTTTTTGCTTCCTTGTTTTTCAGAGTGCTCATCTGTATCATCAGCGGCCTCAATCCCAAAGCTGCCAGATAAGTGTTCAGCTCCCAGCAATTAAACGGACTGTTGCCGTAGATATAACCTGCACCCTGCAGCTTCTCCCGCACCTGCTGCTGTAAAGCAAGGCATTTCTCCCAAGTCTCCGTAACAGCAGGAGGCAATTCCACAGCCAAGGCCACAGCAAGCTCCTTATAGGCCTGCAATATATTTTGCGGATTACACATCGGCGGAAAGTAAACATAAGGCACAGCCAGCCTTACCTGCATCTGCTTCGCCAGTTCCAGCCCCAGCTCATCAACAACAATATTCAGCTTGGCTCTGCCGGCAACCTCCAAATCCTGCAGACTGCATTTGCCGGGAAGCTGCAGCCCCACCTGTACGCCGGCCCGCTCCAGCAACTGCTGCAAAGCTGAGTTTTGCGGTAGCGGAGCACCGTTGCCAAGAATGTTGACTACATTTTCCGTCGGCATTTTTTGCATCAGTTTCACAGTGGCAGTCAGCGTTCTTTCAATACCGGGCAGATGGTCCCTGCACTGAAAATGCTCTGTACGCACAAGCAGAACCGGAATATGGTACTTTTCCTCCAGCTCATCAACGAGCGCATCGTAATCATCACCGATGATTTCCAGAACGCAGGTTGTTACCAAAACTATACATTTAGGCACACCTGTCTCAAAGGTTTCAGCAACGGCCTTTTTCGTTTTCTTAATTGTACCGAAGGTCACATCATAATCATCTATTACTACGGAAACACAGCTTTCCTTAAGACTGCCGAATATTTTCATATTCGCCAACAGCTTGGAATAATAGGTGCATTCATCTGTACCGATGATAACCGTAACAACCTCCGGCATCTGTCTTACGGTCATCAGAACACCCATCAGCGGGCAATGAGTTCCCGGGAAGGATGTTGCCATCAGCGGCTTGATATCCCTCTGCTCATTCACTTCACTCAAACGCTTGATATTACGCAAAATATCAGCGCCATAGTTTTTCTTTTGCAGCATACTTCTTCTCCTCAAAAAACAAGGGGCAGCAGATTAAACCGCCACCCCCATAAAATGTTATTGAATATCTTGCAATAGCCTTCGTAACTATTTGCCGTAAACTGCTTCATGCAGAAGCTCTACACTGTCAGCAGCATGTTGCGACAGGCAGTTTACATAACCCTGCGGAATAACAATCGCCTGCTTTTTCTTTACAGCAGTTACTGTAGCCAGAGCAGGATCGGAATACAATTCTTCTAGCTGTGCATTACCCGATTTATAAGCACCGCCCTGAGACCAGGTGCCGATAATTATGTAGTCGGGATTTGCCTGTACTACTTCTTCTTTACTCAAAATACGGCTCGTTCCCGGCTTATCCGCAATTGTATGACGTGCTGCCTCATAGCAATCCTCTACACCGGCAGCGGTCATAATATCATTAAAAATAATTCCCTTGCCGCCGATAGCACCAAAGCGCAGAAAGAGCAATCCTTTTTTCCTGTCCTCAGGCTGCATTTTCTTAACCTTGGCTTCAACCGCGCTGATTTTTTTCTGCATCTCGGTAATCAGCTTTTCAGCCTGCTCCGGCTCGCCTACAGCACCGCCGATAGCCTTAATCGTCTTGGGAATATTGCTCAGTCTGGATGCGGCGGGATAAACAAAAACCTTAATTCCCACATCCTCCAAGCTGGAAATCTGCTCCGGCTTACTGCTATCCGGCAGCAGCACCAGATCAGGCTTCAGTGCAAGAATAGCCTCCGGATTGCTTTCCGCAATTTGCGGAACATCCTTAGCCTCCTTTGCACCCATGGCCAAATCCTCATCATGCACCCATTTGGACAGACCTGCTATGCGCTTATGGTCAACAAGGCCTAAAAGCACCTCATCACCATAAACATACAAACTGATTATTTTTTGAGGCTTAGACTCAAAGGACAGCTTCTTGCCTCGTACATCCTGCACAACATAGCTTTGCTTTTTAGCAGCATCATTCTGCTTGTCAACAGTACCGGCACAGCCGAAGCAATAGACAACAGCCAGCACGGTAAGAACAAGGAAAAATAATCTACGCATAATCAGCCAAGCCTTTCATCAGAAGCTGTGCTCATAAGACAGCATCCAGTTGCGTTCCTCCAGCATAGCACCGGTGCCGCTGGAAGAACCGGTTCTGATATCATCACGGTCCAGCAGATTATACACAGCAAATCTTAAAGCATCATTTTTGGTAATCTGCTGTTTTACGTTCAAAGTAAGGTCTAACATCGGTTTAACGCCGTTAATTCTTTCTGCCATATAGTTAGCATAAATGTTGGCATTGGTCTTGCCTAAGTTATAACCTACTCCTGCATGCAGACCTAATTTAAAGTCAACTCTCTGCCAATCGCCCTTAGCAAGCTTTTGCTCGGGATTACCATAGGAAACGCCTACATTGTAGCTGAACTTTTCCGAAGCAGCTTTTTCGTAGCTTACCTCAACGCCGGTATTTCTGTACTTGTTGGCATTCAGGAACATGCTCTTGCCGCTGCCGTTATAATTGCGTTGGCTGTAGATACGGTCATTAATATCCATATGGTACAGGTTTACCTTGAAGAGTTCATCGGCAGCCAGTTTCTTTTTCCAGCCGAATTCATAGTTCCAGCCATTTTCTGCCTTCAAATCAGGGTTCATCAGCTGAGTAGAAGTACCCCATTGCTCGTTGACATGCGGTGCGCGCATAGAGCGGTTCACATTCAGGTAAATATTATCATCGGTACCTAAGGAATGCATTACCTGGAATTGCGGACAGAACTTGCTGCCGGATTCCTCAACATAGGCTTCACGTGCACCGAGGAAAATCTTGGTTTTATCGGATACCTCAGTTTCTGTCATAAAGAATACTGCGGCACTGTCGCGCTTTGCTGCCTCTATATTGTTGCTGTTTTTGGTATTTTCATTTTCATAGTTGGCACCGACAGTCAGCATGGTGTTGCCCAATTTGAATTTATCCTGCAAATCGGCACCATAGTTATGACCTTTTTGGTGTGTAGAGGTATTGAATTTCCAATCTCTGTTTCTGAAGAACACGGTAGCCTGTAAATCATCATTAACATATCTGAGCTGGCCGAAATTATATTTAATGTCACTGTGGAAGCCGGGCTTGTAAACACCATTAACGGATTTGGAGCAGTCGGAAACCTTCTTGCTGTACATATATTGCAAGGACAGGTTATCGCTGATAGCATATTGCAGATTCAGGCTGTCCTTTTCCAGCTTGTCACCGGTATAGTAGTTGCTTGCACCGGAGTTTTTATAGACAAAGCCTCTGTCCTTAGACTGCTGTCTGGAATAGCTTAATTGCAGCTTATCGGTAGCTACATTAACAGCACCTTTAAATTTGTTTTTATCGCCAAAGCCAATCAATACTTTATTCTTGGCTGCCTTTTTGTTAGTAATAATATTGATAACACCGGCACTGGCATTAGAGCCGTAAAGAACAGTAGCGCCGCCCTTAACAACTTCAATGCGGTCGATAATATCGGCAGAAATGGATTCCAAGTCATAGTTTCCGTCTTGGTTCAAGGGAATTCCGTTTACTAAGATAGCAACATTATCCTTAGCAATGCCTCTGAAGCCGATGTAAGTATTACCGGTCGGAGAAGCGGTTAAGGTAAAGCCGGGAATATTTTTTACTACCTCCATAACGTTATTGGCACCCAGCTTTTCAATCTTCTGCTGATCATAAATTTCTGTTGCAGCAGGAATATCAATATCTCTTTGCTCATAACGGGCGGCAGTAACCATCATGGGATCCAATACATACTCATTTAATGCTTCATGTGCCATTACCGGCGCAGCAAACAGCATGCAGCCCAAAGCTACAGCGCCGTTTACCATTTTCTTACTCATCAAACTCATCAGTCATACACTCCTTGAAAATTTTAATAATATGGCGTAAAATAATAATATTGGCTTTTGATAACTTATACCACGTTATCAGTATTATCTTACAATATACAACGCTTATACAGTCAAGAGGTTTTTTATGAAGGATTCACGTTATTTCACTCCAGGTGAACTGGCGAAGCTGCTCGGCATATCCAAGCAGCTGCTGTTATATTATGATAAAAACGATATTTTTTCACCGGAATTCGTGGATGAAAACGGCTACAGATTTTACGTTTTATCGCAGTATTTTACCCTGCAGATTATCATCTCTCTCAGAAAGCTTGATGTTTCCTTAAAGGAAATTAAAGCTTACTTAAAGAGCAAAGACATAAATCTGCTAAAAGACATCTACCGCAACAAGCAACAGGAATACAAAAAACAGATTGAGGAGCTGTTGTATTTAGAAAAAACAATGCAGCAGAAAATCTCTTTTTTAAACGATATTCAAAATCTGCCGCTTAACCAGATTCTTCTGGAAATACAGGAGGAGGAATATCTATATTTCAGCGAAGACATCAGCTTTCAACAGCCAATAAAGCAAAGGATGAAAGTTTTAGCAAATCATATGTTGCCGGTATTCTCTTATGAATCATTTCAAGAATATCTGATGGGCTTTCACTATGACAGCAACGATTTTTTTCACGGAAACCACTTGACCCAATACAATGTATTTATTACCGCAAACAGCAAGCTGAATTATGATAATCCAATAAAGGTAATTAAAGAAAAAGGTTTGTATCTGTGCGTTTACTGTAATGCACACTACGGCGTAATAGACAGCAAAATCAAAGAACGAATTGTAAAATTCATTCGGCAAAATAATTTGCTATATCATGGCGGTATATATCTTTTCCCTTTGCGGAACTTTTGGTCTACATCTAAGCCCAAGGAAGAACTCGTTAAGCTCTGCTTAAGAGTAGAATATACTGATTGAGGTATATAACTATTATACACCTTGTTCCTCAGCCTAAAACACTGAAAAGAAGCTTGTAACAACTAGAAGCTGACGCATTTGCGCCGGCTTCTTTTTCTTCTGAGAAGTATATACATCCATAAGGTTATTTTTGTGCTATAATATTAGTTACAAAAATTCGAAGAAAAGAGTTATATTTATGGACGATAAAGAACAAAAATTCAAAACCTACCGTTCGCTCAGCGACATGCACCGCTTCCGCCTGCGCCTGTTTGCGGAGGGTATCCTAACCGGTATCTTCGCCGGTATAGTCATCAGCTTCTTCCGCTTCGCACTCTCGGAGATGGAATACCTGCGCGGAGCGCTCTACAACCGCCTATGGGTGAGCGACTGGAGCATCAACGCCTGCTGGTTCGCCGTGCTCATCGCCATCGCCTTCATCCTGCACAAGCTCAACTGCATCGAGCCTATGGCGGCAGGCAGCGGCATTCCACAGGTTAAGGGAGCAATTTTAGGCCTGATGAAAATGCGCTGGCTGCACATTCTCTGGGTTAAGCTCACCGCCGGCATCATCGGCATCGGCGCCGGTCTTTCCCTGGGACGCGAAGGCCCTTCCATCCAGCTAGGCGCAGTAGCTGCGCAGGGCGTCAGCCGCCTCATGGGACGCACCCGCATGGAGGAACGCTATCTGCTGACCAGCGGTGCCAGCGCCGGTCTTGCGGCAGCCTTCAACGCTCCGCTCGCCGGTGTAATCTTTGCTTTGGAGGAGCTGCACCGCAACTTTTCCATCATGGTTCTGCTGCCCTCCATGGCAGCAGCCTTCACTGCGACGATTATTTCCCGCGCCATCTTCGGCCGTGCGACAATTTTTGATATCCCCGACTTACAGCTGCTTCCCATCAGCTATTACGGTATCGTCATTTTAGTTGCTCTCGCCAGCGGTCTGGCAGGTGTCATTTTTAACTGGGGACTGCTGAACATCGGCCGCTTTTACAGCCTGCCCTGCTTCAAGCGCCCTGTACAGAAGATTGCCTTTGCCCTCATCTGCGCCGGTATTTTAGGCTACTTTCTGCCCGAGGTTTTGGGCGGCGGCAACGAGCTGATTAACCATTTGGCCAAAGCACCTGTATCACTGCAGCTTTTGCTGCTTTTTCTTGCAGGCAAGCTGATTTTTACGCTCATCAGCTACGGTTGCGGCGTTCCCGGCGGTTTCTTCCTGCCGATGCTCGTTATCGGCGCTCTCTGCGGCAGTATCTGCGCTCAGATTCTGATTATGCTTGGCTGGATTGAGCCTGCATATGCCACAAATATTATGGTAGTTGCTATGGCGGCGCTTTTTGCTTCTTCCGTACGCGCGCCTATCACAGGCACTGTACTGATAATGGAAATGACCGCCAGCTACCAACAGCTGCTTTCGCTGGCAATTGCTGCCATGGTAGCCTTCGTCATTGCGGAGCTGTGCCACAGCAAGCCCATCTACGAGGAGCTGATGCAGCGCATGCTGCGCAAAAAAGCACCGGAGCCGGCTGTGCTGGAGCAGCGCAACGTCATCGAGCTGGCAGTTTGCAGCGGCAGCAGTGTCAGCGGCAAGCTTATCAAGGATATTCCCTGGCCTCCCAATACCCTTTTAGTAGATGTCAAGCGCGGTGAATCACAGCTCATCCCGGCAGGTGACACTCGCCTGCTCAGCGGCGATTTCATCTATATTCTTACTGCTACCGAGCACGTGGAAGAGCTTACCAAAATGGTAGAAGAATAATTATATACCGTACATAAAAACAGAGAGTCTGCTAAAACAGCAGACTCTCTTATCTTTGCCTTGATTACAGCCCAAGCATTACATCAATAATTTCTTTATCGGTTTCTACCATGCCCTGGCTGGCAATTTTACCAACTGCAGCAATGGTTTCATCGGCAGTATTTTGGACAATGCCGTCACCGCCGGCAAAGTTACGCTCGGCAACGGACATATCAACGCCCATCAAACCGCCTTCAACAGCCATAGCAATTTTAGCTGCGCAGGAGGATTTAGCACCGTCGCAGATAATACCGCTGTTGATAGCCAGAGCATTTTCTACAGCATGCTCAATCTGGTCATCAGTGCAGTCATACAGGAAAGCGATTGCCGCACCTGCACCGCAGCCGGCACTGATAGCACCGCAGTAAGCAGACAGCTTACCGATACCCTGCTTCAGGTAGATGGTAACCAGGTCGCTCAGCAGTACCGCACGCAGCATTTTTTCTTCGCCAGCAGCCAGTGCATGGGCATAAACAACAACAGGAACGGAAGCGGTAATACCCTGATTGCCACTACCGGAGGTAATTACTACCGGAAGCTCGCAGCCGTTCATACGCGCGTCACTGCCTGCAGCAGCGCTGGCACGTGCACGGATACGCAGGCTGTCCGGGTCACGGCGCAGCAAAATCTTGCCGATGCTGGCACCGTAATCATTAGTCAGGCCTTCTTTGGAAATGGCCATATTGAAATCAATCTGACGTTGCAGCAGATGCTTAACATTATCTAACGGCATATTGCGGGCCGCATCCAGAACGTCTTCGATTCTCCACAGGCTCTTAGCCTCTTCTTCGGCAGGAACAATCGGTTTTTCCAAAACAGTAACGCCGTTTTTCTTGATGCAGGTAACATTAGTGTGGTCCGTACGGATAGTTACCTCGGCATTATTGCCACCTGCTGCCAGGAAAATACGGATATAGAAAATATCCGGTTCCTCGGAAACGTGGATATTAATCTTACCGGATTCAGCCAAAGCTTTAATTTCAGCCTTTTCCTCTTGGTTGATATAAGCCAGAACCTCCAGCTGACGCTCGGAATGAGCGGCAACAACACCGGCAGCGCAGGCAACCTCGATGCCCTTCATCTTGTTGGTGTTAGGTACAACAACGCTCTTAACGTTTTTGATAATATTACGGCTAACCCAGATTTCAATATCCTCCGGGAAGGCTCCTAATTGCTCGCGACACACAGCAGCACAGTAAGCAATGGCGATAGGCTCGGTACAGCCCATGGCGGGAATAAGTTCCTCCGCCAGCGCCTCCTCATAAACAGCATATTTATTTTGCATAAGCACATCCTCCAAAATTCGGCTGCAGTCCCTCACAGCCTGATAATTTTTCCGAAAGCATTATTGCCTAAAGCTTCCGACAATTCACTATATATTTTAAATCAAAAGCAGCTTTCAGGCAAGTGCTTATATCACACAATAATAAAGGACTGAAGCTCTCAGGCTCCAGTCCTCAATAAACAACGTCACGAATCGTTGCTTTTTGCTTTTTACATTTTAATTTTTGCTTCTTCTGCCAGCTTCGGTCCGTACTCGCCGAAATCAAAGGTAGCAAAGTAATCTGCCGGTGTTTCCGCACGACGGATCATTTTAACACTGCCGTCCTCCTGCAGCAGCAGCTCAGCACTGCGCAGCTTGCCGTTATAGTTATAGCCCATGGAGAATCCATGTGCACCGGCATCATGAATGAAAAGCAAATCACCGATATTAATTTCCGGCAGCATTCTGTCTACGGCAAATTTATCGTTGTTTTCGCACAGGCCTCCTGTTACATCATACTTATGGTCGCAGGGAGCGTTTTCCTTGCCCATAACGGTAATATGATGATAGGAACCATAGATAGCGGGACGCATCAGGTTAGCAGCGCAGGCATCACAACCGATGTATTCTTTATAAATATGCTTTTGGTGAATAGCGGTAGTTACCAGAGCGCCATTCGGTGCCAGCATGTAACGGCCAAGCTCGGTGAACAGCTTAACATCGCCCATGCCTGCAGGTACAAGCACCTCTTCAAACACCTTGCGCACGCCTTCGCCGATTGCCAGTACATCGTTATCCTGCTGCTCAGGCTTATAGGCAATGCCGATACCGCCGCTGAGGTTGATAAAGGAGATATGCGCGCCGGTTTTTTCCTTCAGCTCAACTGCCAGCTCAAACAGAATACGTGCCAACTCCGGATAGTATTCGTTGGTAACGGTATTAGAAGCCAGGAAGGCATGAATACCGAAATTCTTTACGCCCTTACTCTTGAGGATTTTATAAGCCTCAATAATCTGCTCATGAGTCATACCGTATTTTGCATCGCCGGGGTTATCCATAATGTTGTTGGCAATGGCAAAATGTCCGCCGGGATTGTAACGGCAGCAGACGGTTTCCGGAATGTCGGCAACCTTCTCCAAAAAGTCAATATGAGTAATATCATCAAGATTAATGGTTACATTCAATTTACGAGCCAATTTAAAGTCCTCTGCCGGAGTTGCATTGGAGGAGAACATAATCTCACTCTCCTTAAAGCCTACGGCATCGCTCATCTGCAGCTCGGTATAGGAAGAGCAGTCGGCACCGCAGCCCTCTTCGCGCAGAATCTGCAGCAGATAGGGGTTAGGAGTAGCCTTTACTGCGAAATATTCTTTAAAGCCCTTGTTCCAGGAAAAAGCCTTGTTCACCAGACGCGCGGTGCGACGGATGCCGGCCTCATCATACAGATGGAACGGAGTAGGATATTGGGAAACGATTTTTTCTAACTGTTCTTTAGTAACAAACGGAATTTTCTTAGACATTTATATCACCTTTCTGTAATTTAATCAGCGCAATTTCATTCTGCAGCGCTTCCTTAAATAAATCAACTAAATTGCGTTTGCAGGAATACAAACAGGTTGAATCCTCATCATCCTGTAAATCTCCTGTCAAAACGGTGTGTGAATCGGCAATCAGACGAATCTGCTCGCTTTGCTTATTTGTTCCGTAGCAGATTGCTCCCGGCAAAGAAAAGCTTTTATCGCCGATAACTACTACCTTCAAGCCTCGCTGCAAAGCAGCCTCCAGCTCCGGCAGCAGCAGCTCCAGCATTCTGCTGTTAGCTGACAGATAAATTCTTGCCTGTGCCTGACGCACGGTATTGCGCAGTTTATTTATAATCTCTTGCGCACCCTTGATGGTGATATACCCCTCAGGATCATTGTTCAGCACCGGCAGCTGCTGGAGTATATCTTTTTTTATCTCTTCCAGACAGCTGATTTTGTTGCTGCAAAACTCAACAGCAGGCACCGGAGTATAGCGTGTTACCTTGCCCTCCTCCAGCACATACGCAGCACCCTTATCCACCAGTCCTGCCAGCGCGGTATAGGTGTTGGAGCGCGAAATGCCTGTCTGCTTAGCTGCTTCATAGCCGGTCATCTGACCGGACTTCAGCAGCAACACATACAGCGTTGCTTCCTGCTTTGTTAAGTTAAAATTAGTAAGACCTTCAATTAAATTCATAAAACCCTCATTCAGCTCTTCAGCTTTTTCGACGGAACCTTTTAACGCTTTAGTCACGTTTCTTTACTATTGTTCCTGTTTAAGAACACTATACTACGATTGAAACCGGTTGTCAATAGCTAACCGCCAAAAATTCATCTTTTTTACACACAAAAAAGACGGAGATAAGCGGAATTAAGTCCATTATCTCCGTCTTGTATTTTCAGCTTAGTTTCTGTCGAAAACCATTACTCTGTCAAAGTCCAGATATACCTTGGAGCCATCGGGAATTGCATCAAGATCTGCACCCTTAACGATAACGCGGATATCATGACCGTGAACATTTACACGATAGTCAACCGCATCGCCCAGATAGAAGCGGTGAGTTACCTGACCTTCAACCAAGCCGCCGCTGAGGGACATGGTAATATTCTCCGGACGTACCGCAATGGTAGCATCGCCAGTAACCTTAGCGGTATTCGGGAAGGAAACATTGCTTCCCTTAATGAATACTCTGTCACCCTTAACCTCGCCATCAATAAAGTTAACCAGACCGATGAAGTCCGCAACCATTTTGTTGGCAGGCTTGGTATAAATTTCGTGCGGTGCGCCGATTTGCTGTACAACGCCGGCACTCATAACAACTACGCGGTCGCTCATTGCCATTGCTTCGCCCTGATCATGAGTTACGTATACAACAGTAATGCCCAGTTCTTTTTGAATAGCAAGGATTTCAAAGCGCATGGATTCACGCAGCTTAGCATCCAGGTTAGACAAAGGCTCGTCCAAAAGCAGCAGTCCGGGCTGTGCTACCAGAGCACGCGCCAAAGCTACACGCTGTTGCTGACCGCCGGACAGCTGATGCGGATAACGCTTGCTGTATTCGCCAAGGTGAACCAGCTCCAGCATCTTCTGTACGCGCTCTTCACGCTCTTTTTTATCTACCTTTTGAATTTTCAGCGGATAGCCTACGTTTTCGGCAACAGTCATATGGGGCCAAACAGCATAGGACTGGAATACCATACCGATGTCACGTTTTTCAGGCGGAGCGAAGTTGCCTTTAATAGAGGAGCTTACGCAGTGGTCACCGATATAAATTTCACCTTCGGTAGCACGTTCAAAGCCTGCAATCATGCGCAGGGTAGTGGTTTTGCCGCAACCGGAAGGACCGAGAATGGAAACAAATTCGCCATCCTTTACAACTAAATCGAAATCGTTTACGGCAGTTACAGCGCCGAAACGTTTAAATACATGCTCAATTCTTACCTCAGCCATTTATTACACTCCTTTAATTAAATACCTACGTTACCCTTGGAAACCTTGTTCAAAATCAGGTTGCCAATCAAAACAATCAGCAGAATGATTACAGAAAGCACAGAAGCGTTCTGCGTATCAGCATAGGTCTGCAGTTCATACAGCAATACGCCGATGGTCTTGGTATCACTGCCATACAGGAGCAGAGACATAGTCAGCTCGTAGAAGGACGGCATGAAAATCAGGAACCAGCCGGCAACTATGGACGGTGCAATAAGCGGCATGATGATATCCTTGCAGCAGCGCAGCCAGCTTGCGCCGGAGTTCAGTGCTGCTTCCTCCAGAGAAATGTGCACCTGGCTCAGAGAAGCGGCGATGGTACGCACAGACATCGTCATGTACTTTACCAAATAAGCAACTACCATAATCCACATCGTGGAATACAGATTTAAACCGAAATTACCGCTGAAGGTGATAATCAAAGCCAGCGCAATAACGATGGACGGGGTACTGCCGCCGATAACAACCAGCAAATCTGGCAGGCTGCGGCCTTTAATTCTGGTCTTAACTGCAAGATAAGCAATGAAGATAGAAATAAGAGTGCCGATGCAGGCAGCAATAACAGCGTAAACAACGGAATTCCAAACGCTTTCCATATACTGGGAGCTGGTGATAACAGGAATCCAGGCATCAAAGCCCAGGTTGTCCAGGCCAATCGGCTTGGACAGGGTGATAATCAAGCTGGTAAGCACGATGGAGCCCAGCGGAATGATAATAGAAATCATGCTGTAAGCGCCAACCAGGCAGAAGCAGGGCCATTTCCATTTTCCCAACTCTACAATGTTTGGACGTGTGCTCTTACCGCTGATAGTGGTGTAATCCTTTTTGCCAACCATCCAGGTCATACCGAACAGCAGGATGTTAGCAAGGAACATCAAGGACGCAGCCAGAGCCGTAGCATCACGTACGCCCGCAGTATCACCCATGTAGATATAGGTTACGATACGCGTGGTCATTACCTCGATATTGCCGGGCATACCTACGATAGCAGGAATACCGAAGCAGCTGCCGGCAGCAATAAATACCAGCAGGCCGCCTGCCAAGATAGACGGAGCCATCAGCGGCAGGGTTACGTCAAAAACGGTACGCATAGGAGAGGCACCGCTGACACGTGCAGCCTCTTCCAGCGTCGGGTCCATTTTCTCCATAGCACGGGAAATGGTGATGAAAGCAAAGGGAGAGTAGAACAAAGTCAATACCCAGCCTAAGCCGGTCATGGTGTAAATGTCAAAGGGTGCTGTTTCCAGACCAAAGACAAATTTAAAAATCTCATTCAGATAACCTACACTGGGGTTCAACAGCTGTACCCAGGCAATAGCACCTACATACGGCGGAATCATATAGCTGGATACCAGCAGAGTACGGTAGATTTTTTTGCCAGGCATATCAGTACGGCCAACCAGCCAGGCCAGCGGGAAGGTAATCAGCACACTGACAATCATAACGCCCAAAGACAGCTCGATTGTATTCGTCAACGCACGCCAGTTGACATCCTGACTATATACATTGCGATAGTTTTCCAAGTTAATTGCGCCATCCAGCATGATGCTGTCATACAGCAGAATTCCCATCGGGAAGATAACAAAGTATAAAAGCAACAGCACGGAGATAGCGATAACAATAAATTTACTGTTTATTCTTGACATAGAACGCTTCTTTCTCCTTTATTTAATACCTCAGAGCAATACCAAAAGCAAGCTTTCGGCCCCTCTTTATTGAGCAGAAAACAGGGATGGCCTGAAAGGTCTCCCTGTTTCCGCTATAATTTAACTTAGCAACGCATTATTTATCCATAACTCTCTTACGGAATTCTTCTTTGATTTGAGCATTGTTGTTAGCCAGCTTCTGCCAGTCAACTTTAATTCTGCCCTCAACAATTTTCTTGGTTTCTTCAGCACCGGTAGGAGCTTTTACGTCGCCACGAACGGAGTGCATCCAACCCTTAACAACTGCTTCCTGACCTTCTTTGGACAGCCACCAGTCAACCAAAGCCTTTGCACCCTCAGGATTCTTGGTTTCCTTGAAAATAGCGATCGGGGAAGGAACGTTGATTACGCCGTCGGTTGGGTAAACAATCTTCAGAGGCTCTTTCTTGGTGTTAGCCAGCTTCAGGATGTTTTCTTCCAGAATCATTACAGCTGCATATTCGCCGGTCAGCAGCTTGTTCTGAATAGCGGAGTTGCCTTCTTCAACGCGCAGACCGTTAGCTTTCAGTTTATCGAAATATTCCCAGCCGTATTTGTCAGCCAGAGCGCCAACTGCTACATAAGCAGTACCGGACAGCATCGGGTTAGGCATAGCGATTTTGCCTTTCCATTTCGGATCGGTCAGATCGGTCCAGTTTTTCGGAGCTTCTTCAGCTTTCAGCTTATTGGAGTTATAAGCAATGATCATGTTGGAGATACGAACGCCGTACCAGTTGCCGTCTTTGTCTTTTTCGCTGATAACGTTAGCATCTTCTTTGGATTTATAAGGCAACAGCAAGCCTTGCTCCTGCAGCTTCAGATAGTAGGAAGGATCTGCAACCATCAGAACGTCTGCAGCAATTTTTTTAGCTTTAATTTCGCCGGTAATCTTGGTGATGACTTTTTCGGTACCGCCTTGGAACCAGTTAACCTTCATATCCGGGAAAGCTTTTGCAACGTTAGGTTTGCACATATTGTCGATAATATCAGGATAAATAGAGGTATAAACCATCAAGCTGCCTTTTACGCCAGCAGCCTTATTGTCTGCTTTTTTGTCGCCGCCGCCGCAGCCAGCCAAAGCTACAGATAAAGCCAACATTGCTGCTGCACCAAGCATCCATTTAGATTTTTTCATTCACATACACTCCTTTTTTTGCATCGTCGTTGAAACTTATATTTTAGCGTGTTCCATTCTACACCCATATTTGATAAATTCGCTGCAGGCCGTTTTTTACCTGCTTACACTTTACATTAATTTTGCAAATATTTAACTTTTTTGTGTCACTTTGACATTTATAAGATGGACATTCCACCACCATATTACATTTGACGTTTTTTGTCCTATATGGACATTTATTGTCCCATCATCGTCCGATACAAATAAAGTTCAATTCCCATGCAGGGACATAAGGATGCTTACGCAGATAAATCTTATACTCCGGCACCAGCTCCCATAAAAGCAGTGGCAGACGGAATAAATCAGCATCATAATGATAGGCTGCCACAAACAGCTTCGGCTTACATTTGCCAATAGTCTGCCTGCCACCGGCAATAGCCTGCACCTCCGCTCCCTCGACATCCATCTTAATCATCGTCACCGGGCGTCCCGCCGCTACATCATCAATCGTCGTCACCGGCACTGTTTTCTTTTCCGCACCGATAAACGTTGACTGTCTGCCGCCGCTGTCGCTAAAGCCCAGCTCACCCCGCTCGCTCCAGATGCCTGCCTCATGCACCTCGGCGTTCAGTCCCTTCGCCGCCAGCTCATCGGCCAGCAGGCGCAGCTTACGGCAGTTGCGGCGGTCCGGCTCTACCGCCAGCACCTCGCGCCACTGCCAACCGGTCATGCGTCCCAGCTCCTGGATGGTGTCACCGTTATAGGCCCCCAAATCCATATACACCTCTTCGGATGTAGGCATAAGCAGTGTCCTGATATCCTCCTCCCGCTGCGTTTCGCAGTCAAAAAGATAGCTTATCTTACCGCTGAGCTTATAGTTGAGTGTATCCGCAAACACTTTGCGCGACTGCTCATCCGCCAGCCTGTCATAAACCTGCGTCAGCTGCTCTTCGTAACGCTGCAGCCAACCGCTGCTCACAGTTTCTTCTTCGTCAAAAAGCGGCAGATGCGGCGCCACAACCTCCTGCTCGGCAGCCAGCTGTGCAAAACGCTCCAGCACCTCCGGTCGTTCGCTGGCAAAAGCAATGACAATCAAAAGGTCATTGCCCAAACGCGCACGCAGCACATCATAGCGTTCTACCGTAAAGCCGCGGAACTGCTGACCGCGGACGAACTCGTCACTGGCAAATACGCCCTGCACCCGCACACCGTTTTCTTCGCACCAATCAATAATCTTATCCGCACCGTTACCCATACCATAAAGCACTATCGGTTTTTCCGTCCGTCGCAAAAGCTCCCAGACACTTAATTTTTCCTGCATAAAATTTAACATAGCACTACCTCTTTCCGTCTAATCCTCTATTTCAGATAGCTATAGCTTACCCATTTGACTATTTTGTTCGATTTTTATTATACACTATCTTAGCTAGTGACGTTAAGAACTAAATGTGTTAAAATAAGAGTAATCGAAATGTTACATCTAATACTGATGGAGGTTATAAAAATGTCACTGCTGGAATCCGGAGAAAATTACTTGGAAACTATCTTAGTTCTGACAAAACGCAATGGCAGCGTACGTTCTATCGACATTGCGGAAGAAATGAATTTCACAAAAGCCAGCGTCAGCCGCGCTATGAGCATTCTCAAACGTGATAACTACATTATTATGGAGCCGGACGGACGCATCCTGCTTACCAAGGACGGTCAGAAAAAAGCCGCTGCTGTCTACGACCGTCACGTAACCCTTACCCGTTTCATCAACGAGGTTTTAGGCGTAGACGAAGCAATCGCAGAAAAGGACGCCTGCCGTATCGAGCATATCATTAGCCCGGAAACCTTTGCAGGCATCAAGGGCATGCTGAAGAATTAATTTGCTATAAGCATCAGAGAGGTACACTATGAAAAAATTAACCTTTTTCCTGCTTACATTCATTATGCTGATTTGCGTCAGCGCTTCCTGCTTCGCTAATCAGCCCTACAAGCATCCAGATTATAATCTGCGTACAGTCAAAGAAATCCATATTACCCTGATTGATAATCTTGAAGGAAAGCCGTCACATCACTTCAAATCGGACGAAAACGCCGAAGCCAAGGTGTTGGCTGCTGTTTTACAGGCTGCTGGCAAACAAAAGCTGATTGCTGCAGATGAAACGCAAAAACCTCTGCCTGAGTATAATAATGACAAGAATAACGGACGCAAAGCCTTTGCTCCCAGAGATCTGGAAATGCGTATTACCGTTAATCATTGCGGTTACAGTGTAGTTACCGTTCCCGGTCATTTTGAAGATTACACTACTCAGGAAAGGCATTATTACTATGACAAAGAAGGTAAACGTCACTATTGGACGGAGGACGTTGTCCGTCAGCGCTGGGTACCGGAAAGCTTTCACCCGTATGCGCAGCTAAGCCTGATTTACAACTTCTATGATCCGGCTGACGGTACGCTTGTGGCCTCCTTCAGCGACAGCCGCAACCGCGAATACGAAAACGACCCGGCAGACGGCATGCTTAACCGTTCCCTAAAGGACTGCTTTAAAAAAATCTTCAGGAAATAATCCTGCAACAGACTGCTTATAACAGTAGTCTGTTTTTTATTATAACTTCATAATAGCAATTCTTATTATTTTTGTTGACATCTCAACTATAAGTGATATAATACAGAGAAGTAAGGTTTATAAAATAACCTTCTACTATTTTTGATGATTATGAATTTCAAAGGAGTGCTTTCAAAATGAAAAGTCTGAAAAAATTTGCTGTTGCATCTATGACTTGCGCTGCCCTCTTAGGCTTTGCTGCTACCAGCCATGCCGCATACCAACTGAACGACGAAGTTAAAGACGCTACCCCGGCTCTGCTTATGGCATCCCAAATCGGCGTTAAAACCAATGTAAATCCTGCTCTGGCAAACCTGCCTGACAAAGACGCTATCGTTGTTATGAGCTTCGGTACCACCTTTAAAGACAGCCGTGCTAAAACTATTGAAGCAACTGTAGACGCTATTAAAGCTGCTCATCCCGGTGTAAAAGTAGTTACCGCTTTCACCTCTCATATTATTATTGACCGTATCAAAGCTCATGAAGGTCTCACCATCCCGACACCTGAACAAGCTCTGGCTCAACTGAAAGCTGAAGGTTACACCCGTGTTGCTCTGACCTCTCTGGATATTATTCCGGGCATGGAATATGCATACAAAGATGCAGTTTATAACCTGCACAAAAACGACTTCAAGAAAATGACCTTCGGTACTCCGCTGATGTACTGGCAAGGTCAGGAAGGCCAAGCTGACGATATTACCGAAACCATGAAAGCAGTTTCTACTCAATTCCCGAAACTCGGCAAAAAAGATGCTGTCCTGATCATGGCTCATGGTACTCCGCATCCGTCCAATGCTTACTATGCAGTAATGCAAGATCGTCTGAACGAACTTGGTTACACCAACGCTTATATCTTCTCCGTAGAAGGCTGGCCGCATCTGGATACCGTTACTCCGCAACTGAAAGCTAAAGGCATTAAGAACGTAACTCTGATGCCTCTGATGATGGTTGCAGGCGACCATGCTAATAACGATATGGCCGGTGACGAGCCTGATTCCTTTAAATCTCAACTGGAAGCAGAAGGCTTCAAGGTTAACACCTATATCCACGGCCTGGGCGAAAACGCAGCAGTACAAAAACTGTTTGTTGAAAGAGCAAACGATTCTTGGGATGCTCTGGAAGCTAAATAATTTACTGATCAAGTAATTCATTTCTTTCACACCTTTTTACTCTCCGTCCGCTTGTCTGGGCGGAGAGTATTTTTATAATATAAATTAATTCAGGAAGAAGAGGTGCTACAGATGGATAGCAAAAAAGCTCTGGTGGTTATCAGCTTCGGCTCCACCTTCGACGAAACCAGAACCCACGATATCGGCGGCATTGAGCAGGCCTTGGCCGCAGCCTTCCCTGCCTATGACCAGTACCGTGCCTTTACCTCCGTAATTATCCGCAAACGTCTGGCTGAACGCGGTATTAAAATCGACGATACGGAAACAGTGCTGCAAAAGTTGGCAGACGCAGGCTACGAAGAGGTAGTATTGCAGCCGACACATCTGCTGCACGGCGAAGAATTCGAACAGAAGATTCTCAGCCTCAAGGATAAATTTACCGCTAAATTCCAAAAAATTATTATCAGCCAGCCTCTCATCGTTAACGAGGAGGACTATAAGCTGGCAGCAGCTGCTATTGCCGTTCAGGTTCCGCCCTTAGCGCCGGGCGAAGGCGTAGTCCTGATGGGCCACGGCACACCGCGCAACAACAATAAAGCGCACGGCTATACCTATGTTAAGCTGCAGGAAATCTTTGATTCTATGAAATTCCCTGTTATTGTAGGAACCGTAGAAGAAGAGGATACTCCTAATTTTGAAGCTGTCCTCGAAAAGCTGCAGGAGCGCAAATACAAGCATGTACATATGTATCCCCTGATGGTTGTTGCCGGTGATCACGCCAACAACGATATGTACAGCGACGAGGAAGACAGCTGGAAGACTCAGATTGAAGCTTTAGGCATCAAAACAACTGGTCATCTGTGCGGTCTTGGCCGTTCCAAAGCTATTCAGGCTATTTATATCCAACATGTTTTACGCGTTTTGTCTTTAGAAGATTGACATTTATTAATAATTAACTAAAAAAACCTGCATTCTGTCCCCTTCGCGGGGAATATTGCAGGTTTTTTTATTGCTTAATGCAACAAAGTTATGCTATAATGGAATTGCCTAAATTTTTGTAAAATAAATTCATAAGAGAAAGGGATGATGAAAATTGGGTATTGTTATTTCTGCAATTATAACGTTTTGGGTTGGCTATTTGATTTACAAAAAGTACAAACCACAGCCTGTGCTCTTCATGGGCGGTATTATCATGATGTATATCGCTGCTATGCTGGGTTACAGCCAGATTTTAGGAGCTAAGGCTACAACAGGCTCCGTAATTTTCGATGCCTTTGAATTTATCCGCGCAACCTTCAGCTCTAATGTCGGCAAGCTCGGTCTGAACATTATGTCTGTAGGCGCTTTTGCTAAATACATGGATAAAATCGGCGCTTCCCGCTCTTTAGTACGTTTAACCATCAAACCGTTGATGGCTTTAAAATCCCCCTATCTGGTAATGAGCGGCACTTGGATTATCGGCATGCTCATAGGCCTGTGCATCAACAGTGCCTCCGGCCTGGCAATGCTGCTGATGGTAACCATGTTCCCCATTCTGTTAGGCTTGGGCGTAAGCCGTCTGTCCGCAACCGCTGCTGTAGCAACCACTCTCTGCTTCGACTGGAGCCCCAGTGATACCGGTACCATCCTCTCCGCCGAAACCGCAGGCGTTGACCCTGTAGTTTACTGGAGCCATTATCAGGTTCCTATCGTTGCTGTAGCCTTCGTAGTTGTAGGTGTTCTGCATTACCTGACTCAGAAATATATGGATAAACGCGACGGTCATATCGTGCAGCCGATGCAAGTTGAAAAAATTGAAGAAGAAGCAGATAATGCACCGATGTGGTACGCTATCCTGCCGGTAATTCCTCTGGCATTGATTCTTTCCTTCAGCTCTCTCTGGATTACCACTATTAAGATGAATATCGTTATGGCTATGTTTATCGGCCTGACTATCGGTGTTATTTGCGAATACGCCCGTTGGCGTGACGGCCATAAGGTTCTGGGCGATATTCAGACCTTCTTTGACGGTTTAGGTATGCAGATGGCTAACGTTATTACCCTGGTTGTAGCAGGTCAGACATTTGCTAAGGGCCTCGTATCCATGGGTGCTATCACCACTCTTATCGACGGCAGTAAAAACTTAGGCTTCGGCCCGATGGCTATGATGCTGGTTATGGTAGCAATTATCGCTGTATCCGCAATTGTTATGGGCAGCGGTAACGCTCCCTTCTTCGCATTTGCCGCACTCACTCCGGCAGTTGCAGCCCACAGTGGTCTGCACCCGGTACTAATGCTGCTGCCGATGCACTTCGCAGCTTCTATCATGCGTAACTGCTCCCCGATTACCGCAGTTATCGTAGTATCCTCCGGCATGGGCGGCGTTTCCTCCTTTGATCTGGTAAAACGCACCGCAATCCCCATGGCAGGCGCTATGATTGTTACCATCGGTATGACCTTCTTCTACTACTACACCGGCTGGTAAGAAGCAAGTACCTTTAACTGTTAAGTAAAAAATTACAGTATTATAACCCCCGCTGTTCCACGTTCGGGAAACGCGGGGGTTTAATAAATTCTGAAAGGAGTTTTCTCTATGTTTATCTGTGATTGTCACTGCGACACCCTAACCGAATTATATAAGAAAGGCACCAGCCTTTATGCAAATGACCAGCATTTTGACATTCAGCGTCAAATCGCTCTCGGCGGCGGTCTGCAATTCTGTGCTATCTTCGTACCCACACACGAATTCCGTTATTACGGCGGCCTGCGCTACACCCTGCAGCTGCTGGACAAATACCTGCAGGAAGTAAAGAAGCTTCACGCAGACGGTATCGACGTGCTGCAGGTGCTCACGAAAGAGGATGCTGCCGATGTGCTCAACCACAAGGCTGCAACTTTGCTCGCCATTGAAGAGGGCGGCGCTATCGACGGCAGTCTGGAAGCACTGCGTTGCCTCTACGCCTTAGGCGTGCGTGCAATGACACTCACCTGGAGCAATCGTAACGATATTGCTGATGGTGTCAACGAAGAAAGCAGCGGCGGCGGTCTCACCGTTTTCGGCCGCCAGGTAGTTGCCGAAATGAACAAGCTCGGTATGCTGGTTGACGTTTCCCACATCGCACCCGCAGGCTTCTGGGATGTTATCGAAGCCAGCAGCAAGCCTATTATCGCTACTCACTCCAACGCCAAAGCTCTGTGCCCGCATCCGCGTAACCTGGATGATAAGCAGATTCTGGCAATCAACGAAAATGACGGCCTGATTGGTGTTACCTTTGCCGGTCAATTTTTGGAGCACGATTACAACGACTCCTGCATCGAAAGCATTTACCGTCACATCGACTATATGCTGAACCTCATGGGCAATGATGACCATATCGGCTTCGGCAGTGACTTCGACGGCATCAGCCATCCGCCCTATAACCTCCACGGCGTGCAGGATTACAGTGCGGTTTACGAATACCTTTCTAAAAAATACAGCGCCAGCACCGTTGAAAAAATTACCCATAAAAACGTGCTGAATCTGCTGCAAAAGGTACTGTAAAAAAACACCTCCATGCATTAACGCACACTAAAAAGCCATACCTCGCTAAGCAAATTGCTTAGCAGGGTATGGCTTTATTTATTGCCTAAATCTGCTTATTTCTTTTTGGTGCTGCTCTTAGCTTTAGCATCATTAGCATTGGCTATCTGCGCCCAATCACGCAGCATATCAACGCAGGCTGCGGCATAAGCTCCGGCACTGCCAAAGGCACCTGCATCCTGAGTATACAGACGGAAAACCTGGATATCGTCATAATAGATATCTGCCGTACTGCCGTTGTCATAAACTACAAAATGGTTGGGGTTTACAGGTCCGCGCTGACGCACGTTCCACAAGCCGCCTGCGAGCATATAGGCACGATATTTACCCTTGGTATTACCGATACTCTGACTTACGTTAAAGCTCCAGTTACCCTCGGTAACAGTCGCATGATCATCGTCCTTAACAACAACATCTGGATGAATGTTATATTCCTTAAGCTGCTTCATAACGCGTTTTACACGCTCTTCCGGCTCGGGATGGCTGCTGAACAGACCGTATTTGGCACCGCCGCCCTGCTTGGACAAATCGTCCAGCTTCCACACGGTAATCAGCATGCTGTAAGGGTTATAGCCCGCTGCGATACTGTTTTTTACGCCTTCCTTATCGGCACCGCGCTCATCGGTACGGCTGTAGCCGGCAAACAACGCCTGCTGCGCTGCCTGCACCAGTCCCATGCCCTGTCCACGGGTAGCAGCTATCAGAATCAGCGAGGTCCACATCTGCTTTTCAATCGCATTTACTGTGTGTTTCTTGGCTACGTGTCCCACCTCATGGCCAAGAACACCGGCCAGCTCCATGTCTGTCGGCATGTAGTCAATCAGTCCCTTATACACATAAACAAAGCCGCCTGGACAGGCCAAGGCATTGACCTCATTGTTGTTAAGCACCTTGAAGGAAAAAGTGATATCATCACGTCCGCAAACCTTTGCCAGTCTTTGTCCGATGCGGTTAACTCTTTCCTGCAGCGCAGCATCCTGCGACACGCCGTATTGAGCCTCCAGCTGCTTAGCTGTCTGCTGTCCCATTTCAATTTCCTGCTCTCTGCTGATTAAACCTGCTTCTGCAGGATTAACGCCTACAAACAGGCAGCAGGCAAAAACAAATGTCATAAAAAGCTTTAATATTTTCCTCATATTGGCCTCCTGCTTCATAAACACACTACAATCAAAAAATCCTAGATTGCGCCCTCTTCATGTAAAGCGCTGATTTCATTATCATTATATCCCAGTTCCTGCAAAATATCCAGCGTATGTTCGCCGAGCTTAGGTGCTCTCATGCGGATGCTGCTTGCATCCTCACTGAACTTCACCGGACCGCCGATATACTGCAATTTGCCAAGATCACTGTCTGCTTCCTGCAGGATATGCTCCTGCGCCGTCAGCTTACTGTCCAGTGCTTCCTCCAGGCTGCATACAGGCGTTACGCAAAATTCTGCGCCGCCGATAAGCTCCAGCCACTCTTGCTGAGTTTTAGCAGCAATTTTAGCAGCCACCAGCTGCTGCAGCTCCTCCTCATGAGCAAAATCATATTGACGTTTTTCCAGCTCCGGACATTCAATTAAATCGCAAAAGCGCTGCCAAAACTTAGGCTCGATAGTACCAACTGTCAGATATCTGCCATCTGCTGTACGATAAATATTATAGTAATGCGCTATACGGCCAAAGGGCTTTTCACCGGTTTCTCTGCAGCCCCACAGGGCGCTGATGCCGGTTACCTGCATAGACAGCGCTGTAGCGTATAAATTAACATCCAGCCACTGGCCTTTTCCTGTACGCTCGCGCGCCAGCAGCGCCATAGAAATCGCACTTAAAGCATTCAAACCACTGCCGATAGCGCTCACCTGCACCTCAGATACGCAGGCTCTGCCGACATCATCAAGATTGTTTAAGCCTGCCAGCCCCACAACATTCAAATCATGCGCCGGCTTATGCGATTCTTGGCCGAAGCCGGTAATCGAGCAGTACACCAGACGCGGATTGATTTTGTGCACGCTTGCATAATCCAGTCCATAACGCGCCAAATATCCCGGACGGAAGCCCTCCAGAAAAACATCGGCCTCCTGCAGCAGCTTCAGCAGCAAATCACGTCCGCCGTCCTTTTTAAGATTCAAGGCAACGCCTCGCTTATTGCGGTTCAGCATCAAATGCCAATAGCTCATACCTTTAGTTTTTTCAGGCCAAAAGCGACGCGTCGCATCACCCTGCAAATCTTCAATCTTGATAACATCCGCACCGTAATCACCTAACAGCATACCGCAATATTGTCCCGGCAGCCACTTGGAAAAATCAATAACCTTAATACCTTCTAACAAAGCCAAATTTATCACTCCTGTTCTGCTTAATAAGCTTTTATATTCTGAAAAATTTTCTTATGAATTTATTCAGATATGTTCACAAAACACCTATTTAAATGCTATAATATAGTTATATCATCGTTAGCCATACACAACTTTCATATGGAGGTTTTTATATGCAAACCCGTAAGCTGACATCAGCAGCGCTTCTGATTGCCATCGGCACACTGAGCGCACATTTAATTTATATTCCGGCAGGTGTTTCCAAATGCTTCCCTGTGCAGCATGCCATCAATGTTATGGGTGCGGTTCTCTTAGGACCTGATTACGCCGTTGCTATCGGCTTCATCATTGCCTGTCTGCGTAACATGCTGGGCACAGGCTCGCTGCTGGCTTTCCCCGGCAGTATGATTGGTGCAGCCCTCGCAGGACTGGCCTACAGCCGTTACAAAACATTGCCGGCAGCTATGGCCGGTGAAATTTTCGGCACCGGCATCATCGGAGGCTTCGTTGCCTGGATTATGGCTACTCTGCTTTTAGGCAGCAAGGCTGTAGCCTGGTTCTTTATCCCGCCGTTTTTGGTAAGCACCATCGGCGGCAGCGTTATCGCCTGCCTGCTGCTCAAAACCGGCTTTTTCAAGCAGTTCAGCAGCAAAGAAGGTAAGTAAGATGGACTTCGGCGAAATCGTTAACCTCCTTCTTTATGCCTTCAGCGGCATTTGCTTCGGAGCCTTTGCCTCACGCTACAGCGTTTTCAGTGCACTGCACATTAAAAGCAAATGGCAGGAGGAAGGCATCAGCTGTCTTTTCGGCTGCTTGCCGCAGCTGCTCTTTCTCAGTGTAAGCTTTTTCCTTTTTCCGACGTGGTTTATCAGCAAGACTCCTACCGGAGGCTTCTTTTATTACGCAGTACTCGCATTCTTTTTCAATAAAGGTCTGCGCTTAAACAATAAAAAATAAAGTAGGTGAAAAAAATGACACACATCCACAATCATGCCTTGCCTCTCCCCGGCAAAGATGACGAAAAATATATCCAGCCTATGGCAGATATTTTTAAAGTTCTCAGCGATCCCACACGTATCCGCATTCTCTCTCTGTTAGCACACGAGGAAATGTGCGTTACCTGCATTGCCGATGCCCTTGGTATGACTCATTCCGCTATTTCGCATCAGCTGCGTCTGCTGCGTGCCACCAACCTGGTAAAATTTACCAAGGATGGCAAAGAGGTTATCTATTCTCTGGATGACAGCCATGTGCTCAGTCTGTTTGACCAGGCACTGGACCATGTAAAGCATAAGGTTTTATAATGCTGATTGGCGCTGTAAAAGCGCCAATTTTTTTATGCCTTTAAAGCGCACCTCTCCATTGACGGATAATCTCACTCTTATAGACCGAGGTCCAGCTTAAATCATCTACCGGCACGCGGACATTACCTATAAGCTCCCTACGGCCGTCATTATAGGGATATTTTTTTACATGCCACATATAATGATACCCGTTAGCAGGCAACAGCTCTACGCCCGCGTCACTCATCAGATAGTCTAAGAAGGCACGCGCCTGATCGGGATGCTCTGCGCTGCGCATAATCGCTGCACCGGTAAGCATCGTACGGTTGGCATCCTTCACCACTGTCGCAAACAGATGGCGGTGACGTGCTTCCATCTGCAAAGCATAATCCAAAGGCACTATAGCAACGGTTTTTTTACCGATATACACAAGGTCTACCGCCTCGCCGAAGCCCTTGGTATACACCGGCTGCTGCGCATTAAGCTTGGCTGCATAAGCCATAGCCTGCTCCTTGCCGCGCATCTGCCAAATGCTTGTAATCATGCCGAAGCTTGCTCCGCCAAGATCAAAGTCGGCAATCGCCAGCTCATCCTTAAGCTGCGGTGCCAAAAGCTCATCCCAGGTTTCCGGAGCATACAGACCGTAGGCATGCAGATTGTTTTTATTGCTCAGCAAAGCAATGTAGCTCAGATACAAGCTTGTCCATTGTCCTGTACGGTTACGCAGCTCTGCCGGCACCTTGTAGGATTCCTTGGCAATATACGGTTGCAGGATGTGCTGCTCATCCGCCATGAAATACTCCTCACTCGTACCGCCCAGCCAGACATCAAACCTATGCTTGCGCAGGTAATCCAAGCGTTCCTGCTGTGTGCCTCCGGGCAGATAGCTTATATTTACTTTTACACCTGCAGCCTTGCTGTAGCTGTCGGCAATAACCTCCGTCAGCTTGGTGCCCATACTGCTGCAGAGCTGCAGCTCCTTAGGCTGCGGCTGCTCACTGCCACAGCCCGTTGCCAGCAAAGCCAGCAGCGTCAAAATATATATTATAACTTTTCGCATCATCTTTTCCGCCTTTCGCTTTGCTATTATTATAGCATGAACGCCAATCTTTCTCCATATTTAGAAAGTACGCAGGTTGTCATAAAGCACATACTGCTTTATAATGGAATACATCAACATACAAAACGTTCCGTGAGGAGATTACCTATGAGCTTTGACAAAAATAGTATCTATGCTCTTTTAAACAGCAAGAATATACAATTCTCCTATACAGAGCACAGGCCTGTTTATTCTATGGAGGAATCAGACACACTGAAAATACCTGCCGGTGCCGTTATCTGCAAAAATTTATTTTTGCGCAACAATAACGGTAAGCAGCACTTTCTTCTGACCGTTCCCGCAGATACGCCTGTTGATCTCAAAGAGCTTGCAGTAAAGCTTGCAAGCTCCCGCCTCAGCTTCGCTTCGGCAGAACGTCTTGAAAAATATTTAGGACTGCAGTCAGGCTTAGTTTCCCCCTTCGGCCTGTTGAACGATACAAGCAAAAGCGTTATCTTCGTCAGCAGCAAAAACTTACCGCCATCCGTCATCATCGGTATTCATCCGAACGATAACACCGCTACCGTCTGGCTTACTTTCGGCGATTTACTGGCATTGTTGTCTGAACTGCAGGTAGAAGTAAAGCTGGTAGAAATGTAAGAAAAAGCATACTTGCGTAAAATTGGCGTTAAAACTTTCTCCACATAGTATAGCTATCTTTGCCTTGTAACGTTTTTCCACACTTTTTACAATCATTTTGTCACGTTTTTCCGCATTTTATCATCGCTTTCTGTAACGTTTTTCCGTACTTTTCACACCTAATCTGTCACGTTTTTCCTAAAACACAAAAACCGCACCAACGCTAAACGCTGATGCGGTAATAATTCTATTTTCATTTTACAGCCTGTGCTACAGACTGATTCATCTCAACACGTCCGACAGCAGCAACAGGCTCAACCTCAGCCTTTACGCGCTCCCAGATAACAAACTTAGCCTTGCTGAAGCCGTTAAAGGTAGTTGCGCTAGCAGAGGTATAGGCACCGCAGCTGGGAACCAGCAGTAAATCGCCAACCTGCAGCGGCACTGTCAGGCGACCGCGAAACATAATATCCAAGGAATCACAGCTCGGTCCGGCGAACGTTGCTGCCACCTTTTCATCACCCTCACGGAAGCTGATGAGCTTGAAATCCCACTGGTCAAAGAGCACACCGGAGAAGGTTCCGTACAGGCCTTCATCGAGGAAGTACCATGGCTGACCGCCGCGCTCGGTAACACCGATGACGCTGGTAATCAGATTTACCGCCGTACCGCAGATATAACGGCCCGGTTCGGCCCAAATTTCGGCGTCGGCGAAATCCTCATCCAGACGTGCGTTAATCTGGCGCAGCATTTCCGGCAGATTGAATTTAACCTTCGGCTCAGGAATAGGGAAGCCGCCGCCGATATCCAGAATGCGCAGCTTCAGACCTGCTGCTTCAGCCTCCTCAAACAGCTCACGCGCAATATCCAGCGCATGCAGATAGGGGTCAGCACTGACAGTCTGGCTGCCTACATGAAAGGCAATGCCGGCCATATCCAAGCCTGCTTCCTTAGCCTGCTGCATCAATGCCAACGCATTTTCACGCGCAGCACCGAATTTTTTATTCAAATCAACATGTGCCGAGGAATTGTCGATACGCAGTCTGAGCAGTACAGTCGCATCCGGGCACTGTTTTTTTATTTTATCTATTTCACTGGCGCTGTCAAAAGTCATCTTGCGTACACTGCAGCTGCGGCAGGCATCCAGGCCTACGCCCGTCTTTACCGGATTAGCGTAAATCAGACGACCGCCATCTACGCCCATATCATGCAGGGTGCAGATTTCTCCGTCGCTTGCTACGTCAAAGCAGGAGCCCATATCTGCCATCACCCGCAAAATTTCCGGATGTGGATTAGCCTTAATCGCGTAATGAATTTTGACACGCGGCATATATTTTTTTAAAACCTTGTAGTTCTTTTTGATTTCATCAAGAGAAAGCACTAACAGCGGCGTACCGAAACGTACCGCTAATTTTTCTACAGCCTGTTGGCTTATTTGGAAATGTTTTTTATTACTCATAACACTCTCCCCTTGCTATTGCATTTATTTTTTCTTCTATGATTGTACCACAATAATTTGAAAGTACAATAGGAAAACGGCAAAAAATTGATTTTTTTCAAGGAGAACGGGAAAATTTTCCAATAATCACGGATTGGCACATTTTTAACTGTAAAATACAGAGAATTTCGCCATAAAATATTTTAAACTAGCAAAAGTTACTGAATACAGCAGACAAAACAAAAAGCGTTGAAATGTCGGTTAAATGACATTTCAACGCTTTTTTATTCAGCTGAATCTGCGCAGCTTATTTTTTCGGAGCGGGAATTACATCGCAGCCCATGTAAGGACGCAGAACCTCAGGAACAACTACGCTGCCATCAGCCTGCTGATAGTTTTCCAGAATAGCAGCAACTGTACGGCCAACAGCTACACCACTGCCGTTAAGGGTGTGTACAAATTCCGGTTTGGATTTTGCATCACGACGGAAGCGAATGTTAGCACGGCGTGCCTGGAAGTCCAGGAAGTTGGAGCAGGAAGAAATTTCGCGGTAGCAGTTTGCTGCCGGCAGCCATACTTCGAGGTCATAGGTGGTAGCAGAGCTGAAGCCCAGGTCACCGGTGCACAGACGTACAACATGGTACGGCAGGCCCAGTAATTGCAGAACCTCTTCAGCATCATTGGTCAGCTTATCCAACTCAGCCCAGGATTCTTCCGGTTTAGTGAATTTAACCAGCTCAACCTTATTGAACTGATGCATACGGATCAGGCCACGGGTATCACGGCCGGCAGCACCAGCCTCTGCACGGAAGCAAGCGCTGTATGCGGTATATTTCAGCGGCAGTTCGTCGCCGGTCAGAATATCATCACGATGATAGTTGGTTACAGGAACCTCTGCAGTCGGAATCAGGTACATATCGCCGTTTTCCAGCTTGTACATATCTTCGGCAAATTTCGGCAGTTGGCCGGTGCCCTGCATGCTTGCACCATTAACGATGAACGGCGGGAAGAATTCGGTATAACCATGCTTTCTGGTGTGTACATCCAGGAAGAAGTTAATAACGGCACGCTCCAGACGGGAGCCCATGCCACGATAGAATACATAACGTGCACCGCTAACCTTAACGCCACGTTCGAAATCCAGAATGCCCAGGTTTTCACCGATATCCCAGTGAGCCTTAGGTTCAAAATCAAACTTGGTCGGTTCGCCCCAAGTGCGGATAACCGGGTTGCAGGTATCATCCTTGCCTACGGGAACATCTTCAGCCGGAACGTTAGGAATAGTCAGCAGAATGCTTTTGATTTTTTCTTCAATCTCTTTCAGTTCCTTGTCATCTGCAGCAATTTTATCGCCGAGAGCACGAACTGCAGCCATCTGCTCAGCAGCATCCTGACCGGCTTTTTTCAGTTTGCCAATCTCCTGAGATGCAGTGTTGCGTTCTTTCTTCAGTGCTTCTACCTGTTGGGTAATTTCACGACGTTTTTTATCCAATTCCAGGAATTCAGTCAAATCAAGGCTGCCATTACGGCTTTTTACAGCCTCTTCGACCAGCTTCGGATTTTCGCGGACGAATTTTAAATCTAACATAATCTAGCCTCCAAATAATTTATCATAACTTATATTGTAGCATAAATCCCGTCGGGATAAAAGATTTTACTGCAATTTTTAATAGTCAATTCCCTCATCGCGACGTGCAAGATAGCGGATGGCGGAAAGAGCAGCCTTTTGTCCCTGACCGGCAGCACGGTTTACCTGCCACGGCTGACCTGTGCAGTCACCGCCGGCAAATACGCCTTCAATATTTGTTTGCGCCTGATCATCAACATAAATGCTGCGGCCGCGGATTTCCAATCCCGGCAGGAAGCTGTTGAGCGGGTCACTGGCACGGAAAACAAAGGCAGCCTTAACGCTGTAAAAATCATCGCCTGCACGCAAGCCGGTAACCTTGTCGGTACCGGTAATTTCTGTAGGCTTATCCAGTACTACAGTAATATTTTTCTTTTTGGGCGGAACAAAACCGGAATACAGCGGGAAGAAGAATACATGCTCACATTGGTCTGCCAAATATTCAACCTCTTCCAGAGCATCAGGTACTGTAGCAATGGCAGCCACGGACTTGCCCTTATATTTATCAGCATCAACAACAGCGCAGTAGCTTACGCCCTTGCCCAAAAACTCCTTTTCACCCGGGAAAAGCGTAGAGCGGGAAATACCTGTTGCCAATACTACGGAATCCGCAGAATATTCCCCATGCGGAGTACCCAGCATAAAGCCTTCGCCTACCTCGCGCAAAGAAATAATTTTGGCCTCAATGATATCTACTTCCATCTGCTTGAGATGATTTACAAAAATATCCATAAGCGCAGTACCGGAAATATCCGGGATACCCATGTAATCTGTAATCTGCGCTACACTACGCAGACGGGGGCTGAAGCCGTGGGCTTCAAACAGAACAACCTTACGTCCCTTGCTGGCTGCAGTAATCGCTGCAGATACGCCGGCAGGACCACCACCAATAACGGCAATATCGTAATCCATAAGTCTATCCTCCGTACAAAAAAATTTAGGACCTACTATAACACTTTAATTGTATGCTTTTCTAGATGCATAGTCAAATGTTTTTATGCTTCCGGAGATTTTTTAAGTTTTTTTGAAAAAAGTGCTTGACATTTTCCTGCATATAGAGTATTATAATCAAGTAACGTGACCACGGCCCATTAGCTCAGTTGGTAGAGCACCTGACTCTTAATCAGGGTGTCGTAGGTTCGAGGCCTACATGGGTCACCACATTTGGCCGGTTGGTCAAGCGGTTAAGACACCGCCCTTTCACGGCGGTATCGGGGGTTCGATTCCCCCACCGGTCACCAAATTACGGGCGCTTAGCTCAGCTGGGAGAGCGTCTGCCTTACAAGCAGAATGTCAGCGGTTCGATCCCGTTAGCGCCCACCATTTTTTTGCCCATTTTGCCTCAATATTGTAATGGCCCGGTGGTTCAGTTGGTTAGAATGCCGCCCTGTCACGGCGGAGGTCGTGGGTTCGAGTCCCATCCGGGTCGCCAATCATGCCTCGGTAGCTCAGTTGGTAGAGCAAAGGACTGAAAATCCTTGTGTCCACAGTTCGATTCTGTGCTGAGGCACCAATCCAAAAACAGCACCTGCTATTGCGGGTGTTTTTTTATTATATGTATATCTATATCTGCTTAAACACATTTTTCAGCCAGCAAGGAGTGTTATCATGTTTGAAAAATTTTTCCATGAAGTAACCGGTCCCTACATCTGGGGGCTGATTCTGCTTTTATCCCTGCGTGCCATCTTCTCTTCCGTACGCAAAAAGGATTATCCGCACGCTGCTGCTTTTATCGTCGTAGCCATTGCTGCCGCATTTATGACAGCAAGCGCACTTGACATGCTTCCGCCTGCTATAGCAGAAATATTTGCATAAGAAAAAGGCCGCTGCGCAGCGACCTTTTTACAAGCAAAAACGCCGCTTTACGCGGCGTTTTTTTGTGCTTATTTTCAGTTGATGCCGGTTACATCAAAGCCGGTATCCTCAACAGCAGCCTTCAAAACTGCATCATCCAGGCCTGCGCCCTCAACAACCGCATTATTGTTTTCCAGAGAAACAACAACACTTGTTACACCTGCTACAGCAGCAAGTGCTTCCTTAACGGCGCCAACACAATGTTGGCAATGCATACCTTCAATAGCAATAGTTTTAGTCATAATAAAATCTCCTTTGCAATTACAATTTTATAAAACGCAGTCTTAGTGCGTTAGTAACAACGGAAACACTGCTGCAGCTCATCGCCGCCGCTGCAATCAGCGGGTTCAGCAGCCAGCCGAAGGCTGTATAAAATACACCTGCGGCAAACGGAATACCGACAGCATTATAAATAAAGGCCCAGAAAAGATTTTCCTTGATATTGGTCATCACACCGCGGCTTAAACGGATGGCTTTCGCCACATCCAACAAGTCGCTTTTAATCAAAACCATATCAGCAGCTTCAATCGCAATATCCGTGCCGGCACCGATAGCGATACCTACATCGGCACGCGCCAACGCAGGTGCATCGTTGATGCCGTCGCCTACCATAGCGACAATATGGCCTTCCTGCTGCAGTTTGCGTACCACCGCTTCCTTATCCTGCGGCAGCACCTGAGCAACAGCCTCATCAACGCCTACCTGTGTGCGAATCGCCTCCGCCGTCGCCCAGTTATCACCGGTCACCATCAGCACACGCATACCCATCGCCTGCAGCCTGCCAATAGCCTCCCTGCTTGTCGGCTTTACGGTATCCGCAACAGCAATGCAGCCTAAAAGCTCACCTGCACGCACAAAGTATAACGGTGTTTTACCCTGTGATGCCAGCTTTTCATGATGCTCTGTCAATGCGCTTGTCTCAACATTAAGCGCCTGCAGCAGCTTCAAATTACCAGCAGCACATTCTGCGCCAGCGATTTCTGCCGTAACTCCTTGCCCGGGTATTTGCTTATAATTGACTGCTTCCGGCAAAGCAAGCTGCTTTGCTTTGGCAGCAGCAACAATCGCTTCACCTAACGGATGCTCCGACAGCTTTTCCATTCCTGCGGCAAAGGCCAGCAATTCATTTTCCGTAACCTTTATAGGTAAAATATCCGTCACTACCGGCTTGCCCGCTGTAATCGTACCTGTTTTGTCTAAGATAACGGTATCAACCTTATGCGCGGTTTCCAAAGCTGTTGCCGATTTAATCAGAATGCCGCTCTTAGCGCCGCGCCCCGTTCCTACCATAATTGCTGTCGGCGTTGCCAGTCCCAAAGCACAGGGACAGGAAATGACGAGCACAGAAATGGCAATCGTCAGTGCAAAATGCCAGCTTGCGCCCAGCGCCAGCCAGACAACCGCCGCAAGCACGGCAATGCCTATAACGGCAGGCACAAAATAGCCGCTCACCTTATCAGCCAGTTTAGCAATCGGCGCTTTAGACGAAGTTGCTTCGTCCACCAGTGCAATAATCTTCGCCAAAGCGGTATCAGCGCCAATTGCAGTCGCTTCCATCTTAAAGTAACCGCTTCTGTTAATAGTGCCGCCGATAACCTTATCCCCGACAGCTTTATCTATCGGCAGGCTTTCACCGGTCAGCGCACTTTCGTCCAAGGCACCGCTGCCCTCAATGATTTTGCCGTCCACAGGCACGGACGCACCGCTTTTTACAATCAGTACATCGCCTGTAACTACCTCCTCTACAGGAATTTCTCCCTGCAGGCCGTGGCGTTCGACAAGCGCCGTCTTCGGCGTAAGCTTCATCAGCGCCTTAATCGCATCAGAGGTGTGGCTCTTCGCCCGCGCCTCCATAAACTTGCCTAAGGTTACAAGCGCCAAAATAACGGCACTCGCTTCAAAATATAAAGCATCGGCAAAGCCTGGCAGCAAATCAAGACGGTTATGGCCAAAGGCATACGCCATGCCAAATACGGAATACAAACCATAAATAAACGATGCACCGCTGCCTACGGCAATCAGGGAATCCATGTTAGGCGCACCGCTTAAAAGATTACGCACACCGTAGATAAAATACTTGCGGTCGATAAAGAGTACCGGAATACACCACAGCATCTGCAGCAGAGCATTAATCAGCTCGTTTTCCTGCCCCAGAATAAAGCTTGGCAACGGCCAGCCCCACATGCGCCCCATATGCTGATAAAAAACAAGACCGGCAAAAATCAGCGAGCCGATAAGACGCTGCTTCATCTCCGCCATCTCCTGCGCCGCCGTATCCTGCTGCGGCACAGGCGCAGCGGCAGCTCCTGCGGCATGCACACTTGCACCGAAGCCCAGCTTTTCAATGCGGGCAATAATCTCCTTTTCATCTACAACACTTTCATCAAAGGTAACATGCGCATTATTTTTCAGCAGATTAACACTCATCTGCTCCACGCCCTGCATCCTGTTGACAACCTTTTCTATACGTGACGAGCAGGCACTGCAGCTCATGCCCGTTATATCAAGTAACTGTTTTTTCATCGTGACTCCTTTCGCTTGCTATCTGTTTGACATAAAATTTTTTGTCTGCTATTATTATAGCAAACGCTATCTTTATTTCAAGAACGCACTATTTAGGTAGATAGTATGCAAAAAGATACTGTAAAGATATATAATTTTTGCTGCACAAGGCAGACATATGATTTTTTCCTAGCATAATAATATCTTAATCACCTTGCTCTTTGCAGAAAGGAAACTCCAAATGAAAGACACTATTAACGTCAACTGTCCCGTTGCCGCCACGCTGCAGCTCATCGGCGGCAAATATAAGGCCTTGCTTCTATGGCACCTGTCCGGAAAAATTTTGCGCTTCAACGAGCTGCGCCGCCTCGTACCCGAGGCCACACCCAAAATGCTCACCCAGCAATTACGCGAGCTGGAAGGTGACGGTTTGATTGCGCGCAAGGTGTACGCCGTCGTGCCGCCTAAGGTTGAGTATAGCCTGACGCCGCGGGGCGAAAGCCTCTTCCCCATCCTGCAGGCCATGTACGCCTGGGGCAGCAAGCTTTTAGAGGGTGAAGGCATCTGCCCGGAATGCTCCATGAAGCCTGTGGAAGCAGAGCATTGCTGCTGCCACGATAAAAACGAATAGAAAAGAAAACTTCGGTAGAACGATGACACTTAGAGTTCTACCGAAGTTTTTTATTTGCTCTTCTTTTCATAAACTGCAATTTCAATCAAATTACCATCCGCATCCCGCAGATAAATGCTTTGCATTGCTCCACAGGCACCATGACGCGCCACAACACCTTCCTCAATCGGATAGCCCTTGGCTTCTATTTCTGCTTTAATTGTGCAGATATCCCTGTCAGCAAGCAGGCAGATATCCTGACTGCCGTATGTAGGATGCTGCGCTGCCGGCAAAAATTCTGCCGGTCTGCAGTGAATATTAATCTTCTGCACACCAAAGTAAAAAGCATGCTTGCCATTTTTCAACTCATGACGCAAACCTAAAACGCCTGCATAAAATGCTATGCATTTATCAATGTTGGCTGTTGTGATAACAATATGGTCTAAACCAGTTATACGCATGAAAATCACCTGCTTTAATCTAAATCTCCCAAACAGGAATTATCAAATTATCTCTGTCAAATGCCGTAAACTTATCACTCAGGCACAAAATTCCACCTGTCCCACGCTTTAAGCTGGTCTTATCCAGCACACCAAAAACATTCGTCCAACGTTTGTCCGGCATCATGGTTTTCTTTACTTCGAGCGGATACAATGTACCATTGCGTTCAAGAACAATATCAATCTCCTTATTATCCTTATCACGGTAATAATAAATAAACGGCTCTAAACCTGCATTTTGATAGCTTTTCACAATTTCTGACACCACAAAGTTTTCCAAAATAGCTCCACTCATCGCGCCATTCATTAACGTCTCACTGTCTGTCCATTTCGTGAGATATGCAACTAAACCGCTATCATAAAAATATAGCTTCGGCTTTGTCACCATACGCTTCAGCAAATTATTACTGTATGGATGCAGATAAAAAATAATGCCCAAGCGCTCTAATATATTCAGCCAGTTCTTCACAGTAGGCACACTGATTTCTACTGCATCAGCTATAGTTTTATAATTCACCATCTGGCTAGTGAGCGCCGCAACAACAGTGACAAAGTTCAAGAATTTAAAAGAATCAACTCTATCCGTAATCTCCTTGACATCTCTGTCAATATAGGTGGAAATATAGCTGCTATATACAGCAGTCTGCTCTTTTTTTGCTCCACTAACAATGGCAGGCATACCTCCCCGCCAGATACGCTCAAAAACATCCTGAATGCTTGCAGGAGCAACAGCTTTGCTACGCGTCAACAAGCGTTCCAATTCAACCGTAAATGGTTCAGATGGATAACCGCACGCCTCTGCCTGCGATAAAGGTGACATGTGCAGCAAGCAAACCCGCCCTGCCAAGGATTCCTGCACGCCATCCATCAATTTAAAAATCTGTGAGCCGGTCAGCCAAAAATCTCCTGCCTGCTGATGCTCATCAACATAAATCTTAATATAAGGAAAAAGCTCCGGTGCATATTGCACCTCATCAATGAATACCGGCGGCTTATGCAGCTGCAAAAACAGTTTAGGATCGTTTTTCGCCATTTCGCGTTCTGTAATATCATCCAGCGTAACATATTCGCGATTTACACCCTCTGCCTCAGCCAGTCTTTTTAACATAGTTGTTTTGCCAACCTGCCTGGGACCGGTCAATAGGACAACAGAAAATTCCTGCGCCATTCTTTTAAATGTCGCCTCCATTGCTCGATTAATATAAGCCATAGTCATCTTCCTTTCCTTGTATTCTATGCAAAGTATATCCCATATAATACCTAAAAGCAAGCAAAATTTCGGCCAAAACGTAATCGCACTTACGATTTAGCCGAATTTTTTGCGTTCCTACTTTAAAACAGCCGAAATATTTTATTCACACACATATTGTAAATGGTTTTAAAACAAAATAAATAATACAAAAAGCACGCTGCAGCCTGCGCCGCAACGTGCTCTTATAATACTTAAAATCAGCCGATTTCTGCTTCCTTTTCAGTACCGCGAACGTTGATTGGATGGTTGTTTTCGTCAACCATTACAACCTTCGGTACATAGGTTTTAGCTTCTTCCTCGGTCATGAGGCTGTAAGCGATGATGATAACAGTATCGCCAACCAGAACCTTGCGTGCAGCAGCACCGTTCAGGCAGATAACACCGCTGCCACGCTCACCGGCGATAACATAGGTTTCCAGACGGTTACCGTTGTTGTTGTCAACGATTTGTACACGCTCGCCCGGAAGAATACCGGACAGCTCAAGCAGCTCGCTGTCGATAGTAATGCTGCCCATATATTCCAGGTTAGCCTGGGTTACGGTAGCGCGATGAATTTTGCCATGGTGCATAGTATAAAGCATATTATTTCTCCTCCAAAACTACATTATCAATCAGACGGGTGGTGCCGAATTTAACAGCTACAGCCAGCAGGTTGCTGCCTGCCATCGGAGCTGCTACAGGTTTCAATTCCGGCAGTGCATAAATTTCAACATAATCAATATCAGACATAGGCTCTTCTTTAATGGAAGCGGTAACAGCCGCAGTAATCTTAGCAGCGTCACGCTCACCTGCTTCGTACTGCTCCTTAGCAGCCTTCAGGCTACGGCTCAGTACCAGCGCTGCCTTGCGCTCTGCTTCATTCAGATAGGTGTTGCGGGAGCTCTTTGCCAGACCGTCAGCTTCGCGGACAATCGGCATAATGCGCAGCTGGATATTGAAGAACAGGTCTTTTACCATGCGTTTCAGAACCTCAACCTGTTGTGCGTCCTTCTGGCCGAAGTAAGCACGGTCCGGTTGTGCCAGGTTGAACAGCTTGGTAACAACGGTAGTTACACCGCGGAAGTGAATCGGACGGGTACGGCCGCACAGAACCTTGGTAATCTCACCGGTTACTTCTACCCAGGTTGCATCCTCGCTCGGATACATTTCCTTCGGAGCAGGAGCGAAAACTACGTTAGCGCCCATGCTTTCTGCCAGCTTGCAGTCTGCCTCCAAAGTACGCGGATAAGCGTCCAGATCTTCGTTAGGACCGAATTGAGTCGGATTTACGAAAACGCTGACTACAACAAAGTCATTTTCCATGTTAGCTGCTTTAATCAGGGATGCATGGCCTTCATGCAATGCGCCCATAGTAGGCACCAGGCCGATGGTCAAGCCCTGAGCTTTAGCTGCTGCAACCTCTTCGCGCAGCTCTGCAACTGTATGTACTAATTTCATTTTGAATTACCTCACTTTATTTATAAAAGTATTAATATAATTTCTCTAAAACAGCATCGTCAATCTTAAAGGTATGCTCCGGAGCAGGGAAGGTTCTTGCCTTAACATCAGCAATATATTCCTTTACTGCTTCTACGGTAGTATCATGCAGATTAGCATACTTCTTAACAAATTTTGGGCAGAAGCCGGTGGAAACTCCCAAAAGGTCGTTGCATACGAGCACCTGGCCGTCGCAGCCGTTGCCGGCACCGATACCGATGGTAGCCATGGTTTTCAGCTCGCTGGTTACCTTAGCAGCCAGTGCTGCCGGAACGCATTCCAGCACGCAGGCAAAAGCACCTGCAGCCTCCAAAGCCTTGGCATCATCAATCATTTTTTGTGCAGCGGCAATATCCTTGCCCTGTACCTTGAAGCCGCCCAGCTGATTTACAGATTGCGGAGTCAGACCGATATGAGCGCATACGGGAATGCCGGCCTGTGTCAGGCGCTCTACCAGAGGTACTACCTCGGAGCCGCCCTCCAGCTTAACTGCGGTGCAGCCTGTTTCCTTCAGGAAGCGTGCAGCATTATACATTGCATCAACAATGCTTGCCTGATAGCTCATAAACGGCATATCGCCAACTACTAAAGCAGTGCTGTTGCCACGCATAACAGCCTTGGTATGATGAATCATTTCATCCATTGTCACAGGGACTGTGGAATTATATCCTAAAATTACGTTACCCAGGGAATCACCTACAAGAATCATATCTACGCCTGCTTCGTTCACGTTGCGGGACATTGCTACGTCGTAAGCGGTTATCATCGTGATAGGTTCGCCCTTTTGCTTCATTTCTTTAATCGTTGCGACTGTTACTTGTTTGTTAGCCATAATATCCTCCAAGCAAATTTCTCAGCTCATCAGCTGCATTTTCGTCAATAGTGCCATTAGCAAGGGCTAGCGAGGTTGTCGCCAGGCCCAGAGAGCAATATGCGGGGATTATCTCTGCCGGTAAAGCAGCAAGATGTTTTGCTACCGTGCTGACATCACCACGGGCAATAGGTCCTGTAAGCACCGCTGCAGGATTTTGCGTAGCCTGCAAATTAGCCGCCGTGCCTTTGAATAATGGCAGCAACGCTTCCCAGGCAGCTTCGTTGCTGCCAGTCCAGCGCGCCATCAGCTGCGCCGCAATAGCCTCCACCGCTACAGCATAGTTCGAGCAGATGCACGCTGCCGCATGATAGGCCGCACGTTCTTCAGCAGGTACGCTGAAGGCTTTTCCGCCAAAAAGCTCTACGAGCTTTTTGCCTGCGTTCTGCGCTTCGCTGTCACCATCCAGCGCCATATACACACCTGCAAGCTGTGTATTGCCGCCGGCAAAGCTCTGCAGCGGGTGCAGGCTGCCTACGTGTGCTCCCAGCTGCGTAAGCGGAGCCAAAGGCTCCAAGCCCACACTGCCGCTCACATGCAGCACAACCTTGGCTGCGGGTGTCAAGCTTTGCGCCAGCTTCTCTGCCACCGTACCAATTAAACGATCCGGCACGGTAAGCAAGAGCACGTCCGCTGCCTGCCACAGCTTCGCGTTATCCGTCATCGGTACACCAAACTGCTGTGCCAGCTGTGCGCTGTGCTGCTCGGATGCAGCCGTAATGCCGGCCAGCACGCCTGCTTCATGCAGACATGCAGCCAAACGGCTGCCGACACGGCCTCCGCCAATAATACCAACCTTCAAGATTGCCCTCCCTTCTGACCACAGGAGACGCTGTGCAAATTCAAGGCTACGGAATTGCCAATTAGTTCCGAAGCATATAAAAAGCGCATTCCGGTACGGAATGCGCATAGTTAGCCTTTTTGCGTCTTCGTCCCGGTCTTATAGATCCAAGCGAGTATTGACTTAAAAATTTTCAGAAGTAAGCTTTACTGTTAACTGCTCCAGCGCATCCTAAATGCTACTGTGCATCAGTAAAATTTTACCGCACTTATAATAGCATAGATAAGGCGAAATAGCAAGAGGGAAATATGCATCTTGACATTGACAAAGTCAACGAAACTATGCTACTCTAAGCATAGAGCGATCTGGGAATTGCTTCGTCATACCCCCAGACAAACGATAGCCTCTGTTTCTTGTAGTAGGGACAGGGGCTATTCGTCTTTCAGGAGTGATTTTATGACAAATTTAACGTCAAAAATCTATAAGTCAGACGATGAACTGGTCAATCTCTTGATAGCAAGAAATATGATTGTTTTTAATGAAGCATGGGCAGCTAAAATTCTCAGCTATGAAAATTATTATTATCTAATCAACGGATATAATAAAATTTTCATCACATCAACTAGTCCAGAAGATTATTACAAAGATGGTACAACATTTAACGAATTGCTAGCCTTATACTCTTTTGATAGAAGTTTGAGAGAAAATTTACTCGTTGAACTACTCCGTGTTGAGCACATCGTCAAAAGTCGTGTGATAGCTGTATTTTCAAGTTACCATGGCCACGACCATACAGCTTATTTAAGGCCAGAAAATTTTAACTCTACCAGCTTTGAAAATTTCAAACGTACCAATAGTATGATTTTTGATATGCTCAAGCTAATAGATTCCAAGAAAAAAGTCATGGCTCTGTTAAGCACTATATGGATAAATACGGCTATGTTCCTCTCTGGGTATTATCTAAGGTAATGACTTTTGGCAAACTTAACTCATTTTATTCCTGCTTAAAATTTGAAGAAAAAGCAGAAATAGCAGCCACATTTAATCTTTCTCCCAAAGAATTCAAAGGTGTAATAGATTTTATCGCTAACCTACGTAATAAATATGCTCATGGCGAAAGAATATACTGTCATTCCAAGAACCTTCACTTACCAAGACCAATTCCCCATTTAAAGGAACATGATATGCTCTGTATTCCTAAAAACAAGTCTAGTTACAAGCTTTATGGAAGCCAGGATATTCTTGCACTTTTAATTTCACTACGCTATTTCTTATCCCCTAATCGTTATAATCAGCTCCTAAGCAAAATAGCCTACGCATTACATACTAAGCTTGCCAAACGACTTGTAAGTATAAACGTAACAGTAGTCGAAAACATTATGGGCTTGAATTGTGATTGGCTAAAGCTAAAATTATAACTACTATTTTATAACTTCAAATATATTTTATATTAATTAGAAAGTCAGGTGTTATTATGAATAGTGAACAAATATATTTTGAAGGTCACTATGGTCCTCTGAGATTTAACAAAATACAAATTTATAGTTCAGGAATTACTTTAGGTTCTAAATTTTACCCTACTGAATGTATTAGCGGATTTCAATACAAAGCCGTGAATACTTCCATAACATATTATCACGGTTTTATACCTTTACCTAAAGATCGTGATAACGCTATCAATAAACTATTTACTTTACCAACTGGTTCTCAATGTATAGGAACTATAACAACATATGGCAATAGTGCTTTTCAAGCAGACGGCAACAAACATATTCTTGAGTTTGGTAAAGATACTTATAAAAAGTTTGTTGAGGTTATTTCAGCATTATTTTTTGTGAAAATTTCTAAGAACATCCTTATGCGATTACAAACCGGAGAATCTTTAGAAATATCTCCTTACGCTAGTATTACAGACACAGGATTAAAAATAGAATTTTTTAAACTACTAGGTAAAAACACAATTGTTTTTTATACTTGGAACAGCTTAAGGCAGTTCATGCATTTAGGATATGTCGACGGCAAATTCACAATAGAAATTAATGACAAGTCAAGAAACTTATCACAAAGTTTTGATATAGGATATATTTTAAATGATAACATGAATATACTAGAAAGTTTACTTGAATATACAATGCACCATAACATTGTCAGACTAAGTACTATATTAACCCAGCTATAGTGATCCATAAGTTCAGATTATACTTACCAAAGGAAATCTTCCCATGCCCTATGTAAACATCAAAATCACCAAAGAAGGTAACGTTACCCCGGAGCAGAAGCGCGCTCTCATCGAAGGTGCGACCAATCTTCTGCACGACGTTTTAGGCAAAAACAAATCCACCACTGTTGTCACCATCGACGAGGTTGATACAGATAACTGGGGCATCGGCGGCATACCGGTAACCGAAATCCGTAAAAACGCAGCAGCAAAAAAATAATTTTTTCTACCTATTTTAATATAAACAACGTTAACCACAAGATAAGCATAGATTGACAGTTATAACCACAAAATATAGCTGTCAGTCTTTTTTATGCAATTACCGTAAAGGTTAACCATAGTATTTTACTAGGTTGACATTAAAATTTTCACAGCGTATACTTAAGCTATAACAAAGTTAACCATATAGAATCTCAAGTTAACCAAAATACATTACGAAGGTGAAAATTATGAGTAAAGGTCTTTTCATTACAGCAATCGGAACAGATATCGGTAAAACATACGTTACCGGCCTGCTTGTTAAACGCTTACGCGATGCAGGCATCAACGCAGGCTATTACAAAGCAGCACTGAGCGGCGCTGAAGAACAGCCTGACGGCACCTGGCTGCCGGGTGACGCAGCCTTTGTTGCTAAAACCGCCAACATCCCGGAAAAACCGGAAAACCTTGTTTCCTATATTTACAAGGAAGCAGTTTCTCCGCATCTGGCAGCACTGCGCGAGGGCAATCCCGTAGAAATGGAAAAGATTGAAGCTGACTATCAGGCTTCCCTTGCCAAATATGATTACGTTACCATGGAAGGCAGCGGCGGCATCATCTGCCCCATCCGTTGGGATGAAGAGCACATCCTGCTCGAGGACATCATCAAAAAGCTCAACTTAGGCGTACTGGTCATCTCCAACGCAGCTCTCGGTTCCATCAACAACTGCGTGCTGACCATCTCCTACCTCAAACAGAAAAACATTCCCGTCCGCGGCATCATCCTTAACAACTATGACGGCAGTAACTTCATGCAGGCCGACAACAAGCGTATGATGGAAGAAATTACAGCGGTCCCCGTACTTGCCTGCGTACCGCCGAACGCCAGCGAACTGGATATTGATGTAGAAGTACTCAAAGGATTATATAAATAAAAATTAACGCCCCCTTTAGTCTCGCTCACGCTCGACAGTTCCCCCAAGGGGGAACCAAGAAAGTCCTAATTACACGCTCTTGTCTGCCCCTACGGGGAAGGTGGCGAACAACGTGAGGCGGAAGGGGGGAATAAACAATAATGACACCAAACTCAGGAGGAAGAAAACATGAACGATAGAGTAGCAGATTTACAAAAAAGAGATTTAGCCCACATCTGGCATCCCTGTTCCCAAATGAAGGACTACGAAACCTTACGTCCTATCATCGTTGACCACGCTAAAGGCCCCTACCTCTACGCAGCCGACGGTACCGAATATCTCGATATCATCAGCAGCTGGTGGTGCAACCTTTTAGGTCACTGTAATCCCAAAATCAACGCTGCCATCAAAGAGCAGATTGAACAATTAGAGCATGTTATCTTCGTTAACTTCACCCACGAGCCCGCTATCAAGCTGTGCGAAGAGCTTACCGAAGTTCTCCCCAAAGGCCTGAACAAATTCAACTTTGCCGATAACGGCTCCTCTTCTGTAGAAATCGCACTGAAAATTGCCTTCCAATATCAGCTGCAGACCGGTCATCCGGAAAAACAACGCTTCATGTGCCTCAGCGAAGGCTATCACGGCGAAACCATTGGCGCTCTTTCCGTAGGCAGCATGGACCTGTTCGCACAAATGTACAAGCCCATGATGATGAACAACATTCATGTAAAAGCACCGGACTGCTACCGCTGCCCGTTTGCTAAAGACCGTGAGCATTGCCAATGCGAATGCTTCAAATTTGCAGAAGAAGCATTTGCTAAGTATGCCAAAGAAACCGCTGCTATCATCGTTGAGCCTATCGTTCAAGGCTGCGCAGGCATGCGTATCTATCCGCCTCTCTACCTGCAAAAGCTGCGTAAGCTCTGTGATGAATACGGCGTACTGCTGATTGCCGACGAAATTGCTACAGGCTTCGGCAGAACAGGCAAAATGTTCGCCTGCAACCATGCGGGAATTACTCCTGATATCATGACCATCAGTAAGGCACTCACCGGCGGTTATCTGCCGATGGCTATTGTCTGCACCACAGACAAAATTTACGATGCCTTCTATGACGATTACAACAAAGGCAAGCAATTCATGCACAGTCACACCTATGCCGGTAACCCCATAGGCTGCGCAACCGCCCTAGCTGTACTCAAAATTATGAAGGAAGAAAAAATTCTCGAGCATGCTGCGGAAAAAGCAACATACTTCCATAATGCACTCATGGATACCTTCGGCGCTCATAAAAACATCGGCGAAATCCGTCATATCGGCCTGATTAACGCTATGGAGCTTGTTACCGATAAGGATAAGAAAATCGGCTTCGACGGCGACCTGCGTATAGGCTACGAAATTTACAAAAAAGCACTTACCCACGGCCTGCTGCTGCGTCCTTTGGGCAACGTCATCTACTTCAACCCGCCGCTGAATATCGAAAATAAAGATCTGGATAAGGCTATAGCACTGGCTAAACAATCCATGGATGAGGTTTTAAAATAAGGAGCGAATAAATGAAAGATTTGAGTATGAAAGAGCTGACTACTATCGCTTTATTAGGTGTCTTGATTCTGATTTCAGGTTCTTTTAAAATACCTTCGCCAATTGCCGGTGGCGAATTCCAGTTATCTGCACCAATCGCCGTACTCATCTGCGCCTGCTTCGGCTTTAAACGCTACATTATCGCAGGTATCCTTGCAAGTATGCTCGGTATGATGCTCGGAATGCACAACATCATCAACGTGCTTGTACAGATGGTATTCCGCGTTGTTGCCGGTGGCACCATGGCCCTGCTCGGAACCAACCTGCTTACTGTTGCTGTCAGCGGCCCGCTCGGAACCTTCGCTGCCCGCCTCGTACTGTGGCAGGTTACCGGTGTAAACTGGATGGTACTCACCGCCGCAGCCTTCCCCGGTATGATTTTTACCGCAGTTGCCACCGGTGCATTTTATAAGCCCGCAAAACAACTGCTTACCAAGGTTGCTTTGCTCAGAGGCTGATAAATAACAGCAAAAAGAGGCTCTCCTTAGGGAGAGCTGGCGCCCGTCAGGGCGACTGAGAGGGGTCTGTATTCTTTGCGCTAAAGAATAACGTGAAGTTTTGCACACCCCTCTCCGTCATCGCTAAGCGATGCCACCTCTCCCCAAGGAGAAGCTTTTCATCAGCTAATTTTGCCAAACACCGAATTCAAAACACAAAGGAGATTCCCTATGCCTTTATACAGCATCAAAATGCGCGCATCCAAAGGCGATTTGCACGTCAGCGGTGCAGAACGCATTATCCCGCATGCCGATATCGGCAGCGCTGTCAGCGCCCTCACCGAACGCGCTCTGCACCACGGTCTCGGCCGCGCCGACTTCATCAATGTCAAAATGGAAGAGGTAGCACCGGAAAAGCTGGAATACCTCGACGCTCTGCCTGTCAGCAAACGTCCTGCCGACACAGTAGAGGAAACCTATAAAATCATGAAGGAAATGCTCTGCGAGCTAGGATTGGAAGCCAAGGCAGATGCATTAATCGACCTTCTGCGTCACAACCATCCTATGCGCGGTGCAGTTCTCTATGACGTCGCCACAAACTCCAGACTTGAACCCGACCATGAGCGAGGCATCCGCGTAACCTATATGGATGCCGAAGGCGCGGCGAGCAACTGCAGCAGCAAAAACCACTTCCGCGAGGCCATCGTACTGGCCACCAAGGTTGTAAATGCTCCCGGCATTATAGCAGAACTATGCCTTTCCGATGATCCCGATTACCTCGTCGGCTACCTTGCATCCTTAAAGCATGGTTATGTACGCCTCATGCCGATGAAGGAAATGGGCAATTCTCATGGCGGCCGTGTCTTCATCTTTGACAGCAGCAAGGCTAAAGCCGAGGATGCTATCAACTATCTGGAAAAACAGCGTGTGCTTGTACGCGGACTGCCTGTTGAAAAGCCCGCTAATCCTAATCCGGAGCAGATTTTTGCTGACGAGCTGAAACAGCTCAAGGAGCAGAATCTTTACCGCTCCCTGCGTACTATGGACAGCGAACAAAGTAAGTACGTTGAAATGCACGGACGCAAGGTTTTGATGCTTGCCTCCAACAGCTATCTTGATTTGGCAGCAGATGCCCGTGTTAAACAGGCCGCTGCCGAAGCTGCGCTTCAATGGGGCGCAGGCAGCGGCGGCAGCCGTCTGACTACCGGCAACACCGCCTTGCACGAAGCGCTTGAAAGCAAGCTGGCGCATTTCAAGGGCACAGAAGCAGCACTGGTGTTTAATACAGGCTACATGGCCAACGTCGGCATTATTTCCGCCCTCTGCAACAGTGAAAGCGTTATCTTCAGCGACGAATACAATCACGCCAGCATCATCGACGGCGCACGTCTTTCTAAAGCACGCATCGTTGTCTATAAGCATAACGATATGCAAGACCTAGAAGCGAAAATTCTTGCTACCCCCTGCAGCAAAGGATTGATTGTCAGCGACGCAGTTTTCAGCATGGACGGTGATATCGTCGACCTACCTGCACTCGTTGCACTCGGCAAAAAATATCATCTGCTCACGATGATTGACGAAGCACATGCCACCGGCGTTATCGGCAAAACAGGCTTTCGGCAACACCGTCCGGATATTCTCATGGGTACGCTCAGCAAAGCACTTGGCGCGGAAGGCGGCTACGCCTGCGCCAGCAAAGTAATTATCGAATATCTCAAGAACAAAGCACGCAGCTTTATCTTCGCCACCTCTCAAACTCCTGCAACGCTCGCCGCTGCGCTGCGAGCTATCGAAGTACTGGAGGAAGAACCGCAGCGTGCACAAAAGCTGCAGCATAACGTAGAGTTTTTCTTAAAAGCTCTGCATGCCGAAGGCGTAGATGCATACTCTCCCACCGCCATCATTCCCGTAATCATTGGCGATGAGGCGACCGCCTTACAGGTTGCTGACGAGCTGCTGGCAAACGGCGTGCTCGCCCCCGCCATTCGCTATCCGACGGTAGCAAAAGGTACTGCGCGCCTGCGCGTTGCCCTCATGGCAACGCATACCGAAGCGGAGCTGTCGCAGACAGCGAAGCTGATCGGTGCGGCAATCAGAAAGTATAAAAAATAACGCACAAAAAGGCAAGGCCTAGGAAGCAAACCTCCTAAGACCTTGCCTTTTAATTTTTATAAACCAGCTTATTTATGCTCAGCTATATCCTCGGCATCAAGCACCTTAATTTCATGTGCAGAAAGCAACTTGGCGAACACGCCCTGCCCTTTTATCTTCTTGCCGCTGAAGCTGCCGTCATATATTTCCTTCACGCCACAGCTAGGACTGCGTGATTGCAGGATTGCCAAATCCACCTTTTTCTCCAAAGCAACTGCCAACGCTGTCTGCGCTCCCTTGCGAAACTCCGCATCCACGCTTACGCCTTCCTTGTTCGTCACTACGCCGTCAACAATTTCTGCCGGTAAGCGAGGGGTAGACAGCCCGCCCAACTGCTCCGGGCAAACGCCTATAACCTCATGGCCTTCGATAAAATCCAACACGCTTTGATTTAAGTTATTACCGCCGTTATACTTACAGTTTTCGCCTAATAAGCAGGCACTCACGAGAATCTTCAAAGAAACATTCCTCCGTTATTGTAAAAATAAGCTGCTAACATACCGGATGCTAACAGCTTATTTTCATGTTTATTCTTCCTTGCTGATTTCCACAGGAATTTCCGGCAGCTTGCCGTCAATGCTGATGTTCTTATTGACCTTAGCATCATAGGTTTCACCCTTAGCAATCTCCTGCAGGTCAATGCCGGTAGCACTCTTCACCGTATCGAAAACCTTCGCCATTACGGAAGGCACGTTGCCGGAAAGACTGCCCATGCCGCCTTCACCGTAAAGCGTAATCTTATCCACCTTACTGAGCGGAGCAGCAACCTCTTTAGCAACCTGCGGCAGCACCTCAATCGCCATCTGAGCCATTGCAGCCTGACCGTATTTCTTCATAGCCTCGGCCTTCTTATCCATAGCGGCAGCCTCTGCTTCGCCCTTTGCCTTAATCGCAGCGGCCTCTGCTTCACCCTTTACTCTGATAGCATAAGCCTCCGCATCGCCCTTGGCTTTAATAGCGGCAGCCTCCTGCTCCATAGAATATCTTTGCGCCTCTGCTTCACGCTGCCTCTTAGCCTGTTCAGCCAAAGCATCCTGTTCAACTCTGTATTTGTCAGCATCTGCCTGCTTCTGAATAGTAGCAGCCAGGATTTGCTCTTTAACCAGCACCTCCTGCTTTTTCAGGTCAGCTTCGCGCTCTGCCTTAGCAATCTGTGCATTCACAGTTGCCACCTCAATAGACTTTTGCTGCTCCTGCTGTTGAATTGCATAAGCAGCATCTGCCTCTGCCTTTTTAATATCGGCAGTACGCTTCAGTTCGCTCTTGGCAATAGAAAGCTCATTCTGACGCTGTGCAATTGCTAAATCAGCATGCACCTGCGCATCATTAGCCTCTTTCTTGGCCGCAGCCTCGGCAATAGCCACATCACGCTCGGCAACAGCCTTGCTGATAGATGCATCCTTGCGGATTTTCGCCGTATTATCTGCGCCCAAATCGACAATCAGACCGTTATCGTCAACTACGTTCTGAATGTTACAGCTCAGAATGCTGATACCCAGCTTTTCCATGTCCTTGGCAGCCTTTTTCAGCACTTCATCAGAGAAGGAATCACGGTCAACGTTAATCTTCTTCAAATCCAGCGTACCGATAATTTCACGCATATTACCTTCAAGAGAATCCTGCAGGCTGCGCGTAATATCCGCCGGCTCCATATTTAAAAAGTTGCGCGCTGCCAGATAAATACCGTTTTCCTTATCAACAATAATCTTGGCAACCGCATCAACCTTAACGTTGATAAAGTCATTGGTCGGAACGCTTTGGCTGGTTTTAATATCAACGGACATCTGCCCCAGATACAGCATATCCACTCGCTCCAGCAGCGGAATTTTAAAGCCGCCGATACCGATAAGGATACGCGGATTCTTCGTAATACCGGAAATGATATAAGCCACGTTTGGCGGTGCCTTTACATAACAGGTCTTAGCCGCAATAATAAATAAAACCAGAAAAATAATAACGAGAAAAACAATTCCGTAAGTCAAAATAATTCCCCCTTTATCATCTAAACGCTTTAAGTAAATCATAGCATAGGCAATCATGAAAGACAAGGAAATTATTTGTTGCATTTTGAACATTAGCACAATGCTTTAAAAGTCTATGACAAAAACAGGATAACCTTTTTACAGCATTTAATCCAACAATCAAAAAAGTTTTGGGAAGCTTCTTCAAAGCTTTGCGGTCTTGCTAAGTTAGGTAGAGCAACAATTCACAAACACATCAAAATATGTTCTATGTCAACAATTAAATACCTTACGTTGACAACAAAATATGCTCGTGGTAAAATCATCATAATTTATCAGAGGAATTGTAGCGCTCAAGCTATTGAAGTGGGATAGGATTCAAACGAATTTCATCCCGCTTTTTTAGATAAATTATGGCAACATTCAACCCATAAAAGCTCTCATAGCTACTTATGTAACGAAAGACTAACTATAAAAAGTCAAGAGGTGGGTAAGAAAAAATTTCCGTATAGGT